>Ga0129306_1000311_pt1 | contig 82481 bp, 54 predicted proteins | sample P827metagenome_FD_94438 | JGI IMG/M metagenome (GOLD analysis project Ga0129306, IMG submission 94438) | Capybara group fecal microbial communities from Wisconsin, USA - P827 metagenome | ecosystem: Host-associated > Mammals > Digestive system > Large intestine > Fecal | place: USA: Wisconsin...
CCTCGCGCCCGACTGTTGCCCGGTGCACGAACAAAGACTTGCCGGTTAACGAAAAAGTCGTAACTTTGAGCGTTCTTTAAATTGCAGACCAGGCCCCAGACACACAAATTGGGACGCTACCGACGGGGGTGACGTACGTCACCTTTGGGGAGGGGGACCTGCGTCACACAGCGCAGATAGACAAAGAAGGCCGCTCCGGATTGGCGGGGCGGCCTTTGAGGGCTGAGATTCCCGGGACAAGCCCGAGAATGACTGGGCTACAGATTCATGGATTCTGCGATGGCGAGGTTTTCCTCACTCTTGGTGACGTAGGGAACGCCAATCTTCTTGCAGATCTCCTTGGTGAGGGTGTCTGCGGCTTCATCGTTGAGGAAGTAGCGGATGCCATTGTTCTTTTCGCTGCGGAGGGCGATGTCATAGCCGGATAGTATCTCATAGAAGCCATCGTAGTTCACAGGAACGTTGCCCTTCCAGAGATAGACCTTTGCGCCGTTCTCAATGTAGGTAACAGCTTCTCCGGACCCCACGGGAGCGTCCTGTGCGTAGAGGATGTCTCCAAGGCCGCCGTTCTCCTGGTTGATGGCATGGATGAGAACTTTCTCTGTAATGACACTGGCTTTTGACTTTGCGGTGAAGTCGATGTAATCCAGATGGAAGATCCATGCAGGAGTGCCCTGATATGCAATCTGGTCTGCGTCCTTGATGCAGATATAGCGACGGCCGGTGAATGTTCCTGCAGTAGTGTCTGCCTGGGCGACCATTGTGGCAATCTCATTCTTGATACGCTCTATCTTGCGCTGGCGTTCACGCTCAATTTCAGTGAGGTTGAGGCCTTCCTTCCAGGTGTCTACGACATCTGTTCCGGTAAAGGTGCCGTCTACGAAACGGACGTCAACTATGACATTATAGTGGAAAGTGCCTTCATACTTGGAGTTGTCCGGGTAGTTGATGACACCGGTATAGAGCTGGTCTTCATAGATGGAGCCGGGAGTGTCGGAATCTACCACACCGCCGTCGAAGGGATTCACGCGGTGGATGGCGACGGGAGTGAAGCTGCCATCTGCATTCATCTTGGAGTCGATATAGTCCGTTTTGTTGAGTTTGTTGCGCCAGAGGCCGCCGGCAAGGGGATAGTACATATCTGCACCTATGCGGAGGCTGTCCACCTTTGCAAGCTGTGCACCGAAGTCTGATCCGGCGGAACGGACGGGGCCGTAAGAAATGGCCGGTGAACCCTTCTTGCGCATTGTGGTATAGAAGGTGTCATTGGTGCGATAGGAGATGCCCAGGAACTCATCTGGGGAAACGAGGAAACTGATGTTGGTGGGAACGGTATAAGTCTCACCGCCTACCTTGATGCTTCCCCTTTCGAGAATCAGCTCGAAGGTAAACGCATCCTTTTCCACGGGAGCGACAAAGATGAAGCGGCCTTCCATAACGGCCACATCCCCGTTGGCGAGGGTCATGCGCACGGTACCGTCGTCTATTATGTTGTCACGGAAAATGCCATTTACAATTTCCGGAGAGGCGTCTTTGTCCGTCTTGATATAAAGGGCACCGGCACCGGCGGGGATGTTCTTTTCCACTTCACCGGAGAAGAAAATGTTCTTTCCGTATTTTACCTTGCCGTCTTTGGGTGCAGAAAAAGCAAGCTGTGCGACCGCCAGCATGCAAGCGAGAACTATACCGAGTTTTTTCATGGTAAAAGTTTATGGTTATTTGTGCAAATATAATTATTTTCAAACAGATATCAAATACTGGGCTACATTCTTCTGCGCACAATGGCTGCCACGGCAAGAAGTGCAAAAAGGAGCACAGCAATGCGGCCGGTAATGTCTCCGTACCGGACAAAGGGCGTTACTTCAGAGGACAGTCCAACGTGGCCATATGTGATAGCTTCCTGCCACCAAGGCGTTTCGCTGAGGTAATTGCCCGAAGGGTCAATGATTGCACTGATGCCCGTATTGGCGCAGCGGGCAATGTAGCGTCGCGTTTCTATTGCCCGGAGGCGGCTGTAGCTGAAATGCTGCCTGTAACCAGGAGTATTCCCCCACCAGGCATCGTTCGTGATTACGGCAAGGAACCGGGCGCCCTTCCGGACATACCTGGTGCAGTATTCCCCGTAAACCGATTCATAGCAGACTGCGACTCCGAAAGGCACGTCTTCCCAGTGCAGGCAGCTCACCTCCTTCTGGCCCTGGCACTTTCCCATCAGGTTCCCGCCGAAGAGCTTCTCCAGCGGAACGAACACCTTGGGATAAGGCGTCAGTTCCACTCCCACAACCAGTTTGGATTTATGGAAAACCTCAGCCCTGCCGGAAGTGTCTGTAACTATGGCGCTGTTGCGGCTGGTGTACCAGAGATGGCGGCCAGATCCGTCGGCCCCCAGGTCATGGCAGAGTGGCGAAGGAGCGGCGTAGGACAAAGTCTCATTATATGCCGATGCCCCGAAGAGGAAAGTGGCGTCAGGGTGATTCCGTAGGAATTCCTGGTAACGGGCGAAACTGGGATTGGACGGGATATCGTCCAGATAAAAACGCGAGGTGAAGGTCTCGGGGGCAATAACAAGGGAAGGCCTTCCCTCAGGAACATGAGAGTCTACAAGGCTTAGGAACAGACTGTCCTGCTGCTCCTGCGTATATGCCTGGAATTTATGGTACGGGTCGAAGTTCGGTTGGCCGATAACTACTTCCGCAAATGCCTCCGGAGCCTTGGGCCGGCAGAAGGCGGACCAGATCATGGGCCCGAAAAAAGCCACCACGGCGCCCGTAAATGCAGCAACGCGGGCTTTGGAAGTCCACTTTGCCATGCGGCCGTCCGACAGCGAAACCATGACGCCGAAAACGGAAAGGTTGGCGCACCATACCCATAGAGAACCGCCCAGATGGCCTGTCACGGAGTACCACTGGACAAGGGACGTGCTTTCAGCAAAAGCGTTTCCAAGGACAAGCCAGGGCCATGAAATCTCCGCCACCGTAAGGTAATACTTTTCCCACGCAATCCATGCCGCCGCGAGGAAAATGTACGGCAGAATGCCTTTAAGGCGCCTTTTAACCCACCTGAAAGCCCCGAACACCAGGGACATCTGGAGAGCATTCGCAAGGACTGCAAAGACGGCTCCGCCAACGGTGGCGTTTGCCACCCACCACGTTGTAATGGCGTTCCATACGACGAAGGTGCCGTAATGCCACCACCAGAAATGCTTTGTTCCGCTTTGAGCCGCCAGCCGCTCCATTACAAGCAGCGGCACCAGCCCCACAAGGGCAAGCACCCCGCAGTGCGGCACCAGCCACGGCAGGCTCATGAGAAGGCAAAACAGGAGGGCAAGTATTACGAATGCGGCTGTCTTTTTCATATCAATGCAAATATAACAATTTCTACATCGAGGCCGTGTAGCTCCGCCATTTTTCAATGAGGGCGGTCATGTCTTCCGGAAGAGGCACTTCAAAGAAAAGCCGTTCCCCGGTGCGGGGGTGGGTGAAACCAAGCGTGCGGGCGTGGAGGGCCTGGCGCGGGCACAGCTTGAAACAATTCTGGATGAACTGTTTGTACTTGATGTAGATGGTTCCCTGGCGGATTTCCGAACCGCCGTAGCGCTCATCGTTGAAGAGCGGATGGCCCAAGGAACTCATGTGTACGCGAATCTGGTGCGTCCGGCCTGTTTCCAGGCGGCATTCCACCACGGTTATGAAGCCATAGCGCTCAAGCACCTTCCAGTGTGTCACGGCCCATTTCCCCTTCTCCGGGTCATCATAGACGCGGAAGCGGAGGCGGTCGTTGGGATCCCTGCCGATGGTACCTTCAACGGTACCCTCGTCTTCCTGGATGTTTCCCCAGACCACGGCGGTGTATATCCTGTCTATGCTATGGACGAAGAACTGGTCTGCCAGGTTGAGCTGTGCGGCGGGGTTCTTTGCAACGACCAGAAGGCCGCTGGTATCCTTGTCAATTCGGTGCACAAGGACGCCCATCCTTTCATCTTCCGCATCCGGTCCCTGGGTTATTCCAAGGTGGAATGCGAGAGCATTGACAAGCGTGCCGCTGTAGTTCCCGTGGCCGGGATGGACCACCATTCCGGCGGGCTTGTTTATGACCATGAGGTCATAGTCCTCATATACAATATCAAGGGGAATGTCTTCCGGGAGAATCTCCAGTCCGCGGCGCTCATAAGGCATCACGAACTTTATCACATCCTGCGGGCGGACTATGTAATTGGCTTTTGCAGGGACGTCGTTCACAAGTACGTAACCGGCCTCGATGGCCTTCTGTACCCTGCTTCGCGAAGTGTCTTCCTGATGGCTGGCTATGAACTTGTCTATGCGAACGGGCTCCTGGCCCCTGTCCGCCACCAGCCTGAAATGCTCGAAAAGGACGTCATCATTCTCGGGCTTGTCCCGGGAATCTATGTAAAGACCGTCCATTACTGTGGGAGCTTCGAAGTATCCAGCGTGAGCGCAATGGTGACATTCGCGCCCAGATTCTGCCTTGATCCGGGTGCGGTTCCCTGCTTGTAGACCACGGCATTCATGGAATCCGCATATGACTTAATCTCCTTGTCAAAGGAGACCTTGCCCACGTTCAGGAAATGGTCGTGCAGGACATCGGTCGCATTTACGTATTTCATGCCTGTAAGGCGGGGAACTGCGGTTGAATTGTCCTCAGCGTTCACACCCACGGTAAGGTCTATGGTGGAGCCGCTCACTACCAGGTCTCCGGCGCTGAGTTTCTTGCCTTCGCTTGTCCATGACAGAACGTTGTTGGTGGCAATGTCGCGCACGTAATTCAGCCTTCCAAGGTTGAGGCCGCGGTTCTGCAGTTCCGCTCGGGCCTCAGTAACGGAATAGCCATAAAGATTGGGCATGACCACCTTGCGGGGAACTATTGAATTGATTGTAAGGAACAGGCTGCGGCCTTTCTTGACGGTAGCGCCGGGCTTTGGCATCTGGCGGTATACAACGCCACCGCCAAGGCGCCTTACAAACACGGAGTCAACAACCTTTACCGTGACACCGGCTTCATGGGCGGCCTTTTCCGCTTCCGGAACGGTCATGTTGGTAAGATCCGGTGCGCTCACCGTCTTCCCATGCCTTGTAATAACGTTGAGGGCTATCCCCGCTGCCAGGAACACCACCAGGAAGAACACAGCCGCCCCTATGATGTTGCCCCATATCCACTTATGCTTTGTGGCCATAGACTTATCATCTGTTTAACGCACAAAGTTACGAAAAAAAGCACAAATACCTAGAACCTTCCGCCACGATAACCGCCGCCTCCCATGCCGGGCATGCCGCGCATGCCTCCCCTGCGGTTTCCGCCGAAGTTTCCGAACCTCCATGTGAAGGAAAGGATGACATATCTGCCAAGGGTGTTGTTGCGGGTTTCCTGATAGTAGTTGTCAGTGACATTCACTCTCAGGTTGCGGGCCTGCTCCAGAAGGTCATACGCCTTCAGGGATACCGTGGCCTTGCGCTTGAACAGGGGCATTGATACCGACGCGTCCCAGATGAACTGCGGTTCTTGAGGCGTGGTGTAGCCGTTGTACCAGTTGTAGCGGGCTTCCGTAGAGATTTCGAAACCGCTGGTGCCCGGAGTCCACTTGATGGAGCCGGAGGCCTGGTTGTTCCAGGTGGCAGCAACATTCTCCTGTATGGTGTACCAGGGCTTGCTCACGCGTGTGCGGGCGCTGCCTATTACTTCAATGTGGTCGTCCCTGTAGGTGAGGCGGACGCGTTCCATGAGGCTTAGGTTGCGGGTGCTGTTGTCCAGGAAGTCTGCATCCCAGGCTGTGGAGCTGTCACCGAAGTAATGCTTGTGGAAAGCCTCGTAGTCAAACTCCCCTGCACCGTTGAAATAGCCGCTCATGTCCAGTTTGGAGCCGCCCACGAAGCTGCCGCTCTTCGAATAGGAGGCGTTCGTGATATTGGAAATTGAGAAGTTGCTTTTGGCAATGGGCGCATTGATCATCACGCGGATGTTGCCGTTATACGTATTGTGGCCATTCACGGGGAAGGAGTACTGACGGCCGGTCTCATCGTACCAGGAGGCGTTTGTGATGGGGTTCTGGACCATGCCGCCCTGGATGTTCACACGGGCCGTGAAGAAGGTCTTCTTGTTGGAAAACTCCCATTCCGAACGGAGGTTATGATTGAAGTATGGCTCCAGATAGGGGTTACCCAGGCTCATTGCCAGAGGGTTTGAGTTATCCATCACCGGCATCAGCTGGGAAGTCGACGGCTGGTTGCTCCGGCCAAAGTAGAAGAGGCGGATGTTGGAGTTTTCGTTGAAATCGTAGAACACCATGGCGCGGGGAGCGAAGTTCCAGACATTGCTCTCGTAGCCCTTTCCGTTGGTTAAATTTGTTGTACTTGTAGGTATGGCGGAGATACCTATCTGAGCACGGGCCTGCTCCTTCTGGTACATGAACGCAAGGCCCATGTTGTGGTTGCGGTTTATATTGAGGATGCTGTTGGAGTAGGTGTCGTTCTTGACTCCGGCCAGGTAGTTTGTATTGTCGAAAGGAAGAGCGGCGAGGGCCTCTCCCGCGGCATTCACAATCCTGTGGAGATCCCTGTCATAGGAAATACCGGCCCAGCTGATGTCGCCGCTGTCGTATGTGTCTTTGAGGGTCGTGCTCTGGGAGAAGCGGAAGTTATAGCTTCCTTCCAGATAGAAGTAGTTGCCCAGAGGTTCTGTATAAACAATCCTGGTTCCGGCGCTCTCGCTGTTGGAGTGCTGGTCCACAAGCTGGTTCACAATGTCCGTCTTGCTGCCTGCATTTGTAAGGGACTGGTTATAGCCCAGCATTTTGTTGCGGGATATATTCCAGTCTACGTTTGCCGATATGGTACGGCCGGGAATACCAAGACGCTGGCGAAGCAGAAGGAAGCCCCTTGCCCTCCAGTTAGTGTTGCTGCCGCTTCCGTGGGTGAAACCGTCGTTGGTGCCGGACAGGGTTCCGTCTGCGGCACGGGTATCAGTGTCGAAGCCGCTCTGCTGCAGGTAATTGCCGCTGCCGAAGTTAAACTGGGGCTGGAACAGGATGGAGGTGTTCTCTGAGAACTTGTGTTCCAGGCGAACGCCGAAGCGGTGGCCGTCCGTAAAGCGGGTGCTCATACCGTCTGTGTCGGAAATGAGGGCGGAGCCGTCGTCACGGTAAGTTTCCTTGTAGGACGATTCCTGGACATCCGTCCTGGAGCCGTTGTAAAGGTAGTTGGCGCCTAGCTGCATCTTGTCCTGGAAGAGGTCCCAGTTGCCGTTGATACCGCCCATCCAGGAGGTGGTGATGCCGTTGGAGCCGCCCCAGCCGCCGTTTCCGCCACCACGGCCCATCATTCCGCCGCCGCCCATCATACCGCCCATCATGCTGGACGAGAAATCGTTGAAGCCGCGGTTGTTGGTATTGTTGGCGTTGCCGATTATGCTTATCTGGGTTTTCTCCGTGAACTTGCCGGTCATCAGGGAAGTCTGCCAGCGGTAGTCTCCCGTACCCACGGAAGGGATATCGTGACCTGCACCGGCCATGACATTGCCGAACAGGCCGTTCATCATGCCCTTCTGGACAGTGAGGTCTATTACGGTTTCCTCTTCGCCGTCGTCGATGCCGGTGAATTCGGCCTGCTCGCTCTTCTTCTTGACCACTTTCACCTTTTCGATGAGTTTGGCGGGGATATTCTGGGAGGCCAGCTGGGGATCGTCCAGGAAGAAGGTCTTGCCGGCGATGGTAATCTTGGAGATGGTTTCACCGTTGGAAGTGATGGTTCCGTCGGATTCCACTTCAATGCCGGGGAGCTTCTTGAGGAGGTCCACAAGCATGTTGTCCTCGCTTATTTTGAAGGACGATGCATTATACTCCACGGTATCTTTCTTGATGATGATGGGGTTGCCCACGGCGGAGATTGAAGCCGCGTCAAGGACCTTGGAGTCAAGTTCCATCTTGATTTCTCCAAGATTTGTATGGCCCTCAACGGTGACCGTCTTTGTCACCGTCACATATCCCATTATCTCAGCCTTTAAGGTATACTTTCCATTGCGCACCTTCTCTATGGTGGCATTACCCTGACCGTCCGAAAGGGCGTACTTGGCATTGCCTTTTTCCGGGGTAAGGGACACTGTAGCAAAGCCCACGGGCTCTCCTGAGGAAGCATCCGTCAACTTTACGTCAACCTTGTGAGTCTGAGCGCCAAGAGTGAGCGCCATGAATAATGCCATGACGGCAACGATAGCTTTTCTAACCATATAACACTGTTAACGCACATTAGACACGCGCACACGAGAAAAGTTTAGCAGCTTTATGAAAAATTTTATTTTATTCTTTCGGGATGGTCTTTCAGGAATTGCTCCCAGCCGCCTTTTCCCTTGACTGCGGCGACGGGGTTGTTGGTCTGGAAATGATGGCAGAGCGCTATTGCAAGGGCGTCAGTGGCATCCAGATGACGGGATTCCAACTTCACGCCAAGCTGCTTTTCCAGCATAATCTGTACCTGTTCCTTTGAGGCTGCGCCGTTACCCACAATAACCTCTTTCGCCTTTCGCGGGGCGTACTCGGTAACGTTCTGAACGCCATACTCCAGCGCGGCTATCATGGCTGCTCCTTGGGCACGGCCCAGTTTGAGGACAACCTGCGCGTTTTTCCCGTAGAAGGGGCTCTCGATGGCAAGTTCCGTTGGATGATAGCTCTTGCAGACCTCGCTTATGGTATCGTAGATTGCCTTAAGTTTCACATAGGCATCCTTTTCCTTCCTGAGGTCCAGAACACCCATATCCACGTATTCAGCTTTCTTTCCAGTGGAACGAATGATCCCGAAACCCAAAAGCTGGGTTCCGGGGTCAATACCAAGTATGATTCTCTCGTTAGTCAATACGGTCAAAGCCAGTATAGGGACGGAGGCATTCGGGTATCTCTATGTAACCCTCCTTCTGGTTGTCTTCCAGGAGGGCTGCAACTACACGTGGAAGTGCGAGGGAACTGCCGTTCAGGGTGTGGCAGAGCTGGGTTTTGCCATCGGAATCCTTGTAGCGGCACTTGAGGCGGTTGGCCTGGTAGCTCTCGAAATTGGAAACGGAAGAAATCTCAAGCCAGCGGCCCTGCGCTGCGCTGTAGAGCTCGAAGTCATAAGTGATGGCGCTGGTAAAACTCATGTCTCCGCCGCAGAGACGGAGGATCCGGTATTTGAGTCCGAGTTCGTTGACAAGGCTTTCAACGTGGGCAACCATCTCATCCAGAGCGGCGTAGCTGTTTTCCGGCTTCTCAATGCGGACTATCTCCACCTTGTCAAACTGGTGAAGGCGGTTGAGGCCGCGGACGTCCTTGCCGTAGGAACCCGCCTCCCTGCGGAAGCAAGGAGTGTAGGCTGTGAGCTTCTGGGGGAAGTCGGAATCGGCCAGAATAACGTCGCGGAAAATGTTGGTCACGGGCACCTCTGCGGTGGGGACCATATAGAAGTTATCCAGGGTAGCATGGTACATCTGGCCTTCCTTGTCCGGCAGCTGGCCGGTACCGAAGCCGGATGCGGCATTGACCATCACAGGGGGCTCCACCTCCTTGTAGCCGGCAGCAGTGTTGCGGTCCAGGAAGAAGTTGATGAGGGCCCTCTGGAGCTTTGCACCCTTACCCTTGTACACGGGGAAACCCGCACCGGTAATCTTTACGCCAAGGTCGAAGTCGATGATATCGTACTTCTTGGCAAGTTCCCAGTGAGGAAGGGCATTTTCCGGGAGGTTGGGCTCCGGTCCGCCCATCTTCACAACCAGGTTGTCCTCTGCGCCGGCACCTTCAGGTACAAGGTCACAGGGGAGGTTGGGAAGGAGCACCAGCTTGTCCTGGAGAGCTGCGGCGTTGGCATCGGCCTCTGCAAGGAGCTCCGTGGAGCGTGCCTTGAGGGCTGCTACTTCTGCCTTTGCGGCTTCTGCCTCTTCCTTCTTACCGGCTTTCATTAGCATGCCGATTTCCGCGGCAGCCTTCTTCTGCCGGCCAAGGAGGGCGTCAGATTCCTGCTGGATGGCTTTGCGCCTGTCATCCATGGCTATGACGTCCATTACAATCTCACGGGCGTCGAAATGCTTTTTTGCGAGTTTGCGGATGACCATCTCCGGGTCTTCACGCAGGGTTTTGAGTGTAAGCATAAAGTGGGGAATTAAAAAGGAGGACGGCGAGGTCCTCCTTGATACTTGTTGTGTCCCGCCGGTTAGTTCTCGAAGGGAACTACTGAAACGTAGGACTTGTTCTCACGCTTGCGGGTGAACTTTACCGTTCCGTCTACAAGGGCGTAAAGAGTGTGATCTTTACCCATGCCGACGTTGAGTCCCGGATTGTGGGCGGTACCCCTCTGGCGTACGATGATGTTGCCGGCCTTTACGACCTCTTCGCCGAACTTCTTGATGCCGAGTCTCTTGGAATGTGACTCACGACCGTTCTTGGAACTTGATTGACCTTTCTTGTGTGCCATAATCTCTGTCTCCTTTAAAGTTAAGCGATAGCGTCGATGTGGATCTTGGTGAGCTTCTGACGGTGACCGTTCAGAGTCTGGAATCCCTTGCGGCGGATTTTCTTGAACACGAGCACTTTCTTTGCCTTTGCGTCATCGTCCAGGACGGTGGCCTTGACAACTGCTCCATCAACATAAGGAGTACCTACCTTTACGGCGCCCTCATTGTCTATGAGGAGGACCTTGGCGAACTCCACGGACTCTCCGTTCTTGGCCTGCAGCCTGTTCACGAAAATGTCCTGTCCAGCTTCTACCTTGAACTGCTGGCTTGCAATGTCTACGATTGCGTACATTCTACAAAAACTTGTTTAAAAGTTTGAGCCTGAGGCGTCTGGACACCGCCAGCACTTACTCTGCCTTTCAGCCGTTAAAAATTGGACTGCAAAGATAGGAATTATTTGTTGATTTACAATACCCTATGCAAAATTATTTCTTCAACCTGCCGGTAAAGTGGTCCATAACGGTATATAATCCGCAGATATCGCCGAATACCAGGTTGAAAAGACCCTTGGGGAATATACCCTGGTTGAAGCGGATGAAGTGCTGGCCAAAGGGAATACCAACGAAGTCGCGGTTCCTCTCGATGCCTTTCAGGACCTTCCTGGCAACCACTTCCGGCTTCTGGACCTTGAAGACGGAACGGATGCCGTCAAACATGCCGGTGTTGATGAAATAAGGTGCTACCGTGGTAACCTTAACAGGGCTTTTCTCCCGCTCCAGTTCTACGCGGACGCTGTCGGACCAGCCAATGGCGCCCCACTTGGCACCGCAGTACAGCGACATCCTGGGGATGGGAAGCATACCGGCGGCCGATGCAATGTTGCAAATGTGGCCGCTGCCGCGCTCACGCATGTCGTTGATAAAGCGAAGGGCAACGTACATTGCGCCTTTGGTGTCGATGTCAATGGTGAGGTCTATATCCCTGTCCGTCTGCTCCCAGAAGAACTTGTTGTTGGTGATGATGCCGGCGTTGTTTATGAGGATGTCAACCGGAGGGCAGGCGGCCTTGGTGGCTGCTGCCGCGGTGTCTATGGATGAGGGAGATGAAATATCGGCCTTGGTGCCCCATACCTTGCCCTTAGAGGAGAGTTCTTCAACAGTTGCGGCGATTGCGGCCTCGTTGATGTCCCAGATTATTACCTGGGCCGCCTTCTTTTCCAGACAGCCTATGGCCATTAGTTTTCCTATCCCGGAGCATCCTCCGGTGATAAGGACGGTTTTTCCTTCGATTTTCATGTTATTCCGCGCTCAAAAGGAGCATTTTTTTGATTATTCCAAAGAGTTTGTAGGGCATGTAGCGGAACTTGAGGTCTATCCCGGTGGGAGACTTGATGACCGCCCTCTCATGGGTGAAGGCCAGGAAGCTGCGCTCTGAGTGATAGCTGCCCATGCCGGAATTGCCTACGCCGCCGAAGGGCACATTGCTGTTGGCGATGTGCATGATGGTGTCGTTGATGCAGGCGCCTCCGGAGGTTGTTTTGCCAATTATGTCCCAGCCGTCGCAGCCCTTGCCGAAGTAGTAGAAGGCAAGCGGCTTCTCGCGGCCGTTCACAAAGTCCTCGACCTCCTTGCGGTCCTTGAAGGTCATGATGGGGAATATGGGACCGAAGATTTCTTCCTGCATGACGGGAGCATCCGGAGAGACGCCGTCCAGAAGGGTGGGCTCTATCCAGAGGTTCTCCTTGTTGCAGCGGCCTCCGGCAATGATTTTACCGTCCTTGAAATAGCCGGTGAGGCGGTCAAAGGCACTCTCCTTGACGATGTGTACAAACTTGTCCGATTTCTCCGTGCCCTCCGGATACAGTCCGGCAAGCTCTTTCTTGAAGGCTTCTACAAAGGCGTCCTTGATGTCTTCATGGAGGAAGAGGTAGTCCGGGGCTATGCAGGTCTGGCCGCTGTTGAGGCACTTTCCCCAGGCTATGCGGCGGGCCGCAATCTGGAGATTGGCTTCCTTGTCCACGATGCAGGGACTCTTGCCGCCAAGTTCAAGTATCATTGGAGTAAGGTACTGCGCCTGCGCGGCAGCGGCAATGCGTGCAAGGGACGGGCTGCCGGTGAGGAAAAGGATGTCGTACTTGTGACGGAACAGTTCTCCGTTTACAAGGCGGTTGCCCTGAACTACGGCAACATACTCTTCTGCGAAGGTATCCTTAATGAACTCCTCAATAACTTTGGAGATATTTGGAACGTAGGGAGATGGCTTCAATATGGCCGTGCAGCCGGCGGCTATGCAGCCCACCAGAGGGTTCAGGAGCAACTGGACGGGATAGTTCCATGGGCTCACTATGAGCGCGCAGCCAAGGGGTTCGCGGACAATATAGCTGGAAGACGGCATTACCGGAAGGTTTGTGGGCCGGCTGCGGCGCTTTGACCACTTGCCAACCTTTCGTATGGCTTCTCCAAGTTCTCCGTAAACAAGGCCCAGCTCTGTCATGAAGGCCTCTTCGTAACTCTTATGAAGGTCCTGCCAAAGGGCGTCGCAAAGGGGTTTCTCCCACTTTTTGAGCCCGGCGTTGAATGCTTTGAGCTGTGATTTGCGCCACTTCACGTCGCGCGTTGTTCCGGTAGCATAAAAAGCCCTCTGTTTAAGTACAAGCTCTTCTATGCGCTCCGGAGCAGTGTTTTCTAATGACATGGTTTAGGTTTTTATAATAATTCCACAAACTTCCGCATACCCACGGTGGCGACTTCCGGGATCATGGTGACGCGGGAGTCGTGGATGGGGACCGGTTTGGGATCTATAACATATATAGGTGTGTCGTTTCCGGCGTAGCGGTAGAGACCTGCGGCTGGATAGACCTGAAGGGAGGAGCCCACGATGAGCAGGATATCTGCGGCGGAGACTATGTCTATGGCCTGTTCTATCTTGGGGACAGCCTCTCCAAAGAACACGATGTGGGGTCTGAGCTGACTTCCATTTGGAGCCAAGTCTCCCGGCGAAACCGCCGAATAGCCAATATCTATAACCTCCTTCTCTGAGCCGGATTTATCGTACACACCGTTTTCAGGACGGACTTTGGTGAGTTCGCCGTGAAGATGCACGACGTGAGTGGAGCCCGCCCTCTCGTGCAGGTTGTCCACGTTCTGGGTAATGACGTCCACCTTATAGTTCTTCTCCAGTTCCGCTATTGCCACATGGGCTGCATTTGGCTTTGCGTCACGAAGCTGTACGCGAAGCCCGTTGTAGAAGTCCAGGACCAGCTTGCGGTTGCGGTACCAGCCTTCGATTGAGGCCACGTCGTTTACATCGTACTTCTCCCAGAGGCCTCCGCTGTCACGGAAGGTGGAGAAGCCGCTTTCTGCGCTTACACCGGCGCCGGTAAGTACTGCTATCTTCTTCATTGCTCAATCTGGAAATAGTATTTCTTTACCCAATACTCAAACAAGGGATCTATGAAAACAGGTGCGTCGTTGTCGTCAAAGAAAAGCACTTCCTTTTTCATGAGGGCGTCTTTCACGCGCTTTACGTTTGCGGAAGAATGCAAATCATATCTGACAATGACTTCCGAGGCGCTGAAGCGGGTTACACCCTGCGCCACGGCTTTCAGGAAATTGACCTGATGGGTGGTGAGGCCGTTCACGGTGTCCTGGAATCTTGGCTCATGGACGCTTATAAGACATGAAAGCGCTTCTACCAGAACGGGTTCCATGATGTAGCCGCGGGTCATGGAGTCGCAGATGGCGCAGAAGTGGTTGATGTACCACGGATGCCCCTTGAAAAGCCTGCAGGCGCCCTGCATCAGCTCCGAGGTAATGACTTTGCCGCCGGCAAGGAATCCCTTGAGGACATGATCCGCCATCTCCCTGTCTCCGATGGGTGAGAGTTTCACCCTCTCTACCTGCCGATGGAAAAGGAGGGAACTGCGGAAGATACGGTGCATGGCATTGACCCCGGAGCCGCAAAGAATCAGGGAGAAGCCCTTCAGGCCCTCTGAGCGGCAATCCTTCATGGCAGCATTGAGCGGCACCAGGAACTTGTCTTCATCTTCAAGGAGCGTCACGCACTGGAACTCATCTATGATAAGGAACATGGAACTTCCCCTGTCTGCCGACAACTTGAAAGGGAAGCGAATCACGGCGTCCACATCTTCCTTCTCAAGAGTCCAGCTCAGGGACAGCACCTCTCCCCGTTCCGCATATGCGGCAGGATCGAACACAAAGTGAGTGCCGCCAAGATACCTTTCCACAAGGGAGGCATACTCATCCGGAGCAGAGCCCGCCATCATGATGACGGTGGAGCCATACCGCAGAAGCATTTCCTCCAGCGTACGTATGTTAAGTGCCGAAAACTGCCCCACGGAAAAGCTCTTTCCCTGCATCTTCATGGTCACCAGGGCCTGCTGGACAAGGGATGTCTTTCCCGTCTTCGGAGGCTCTGAAAGCACGATGTGCTCTCCCTGGGCAAGCAAGTTGCCCAGGAGAGTCACGTCACGGCCGCGGCCGACGAAGTTCTTCCCGGTTACATACTGGGAATATGGGAACGCCGTGTCCATTATTCAGCAGTTTCTTCTGCAGGCAGTTCCGCCTGAGGCTCAGCCTCCGCTTCCGAGGGCTGCTCGCTGCATTCCTCTACCGGATCCGGATTGTAGCACTTGAGGGGGCTCTTGACACCTATGGGGGCAAGGACATTGCATAGCCAGAGTACCACCGCGGCAACTATGACAATGCCGCAGAACCAGCACCAGAAGCGCCTGCGTGCGGCCTTCTTGCGTGCCTCTGGATCAACCGCGGTGAGCTTGGGGAACTTGGCCAGCGAGGTGAGGGTCTTGCCGAACCTGGTGTTCACCAGGGCATTGGCGTTGATGGCCCAGCCGTTGGCGTTGAGGATTGGTCCAAGGTCACGCTTGCGAAGTTTTCTCCAGGCTATGAACATTGACGGGCCGGAGATAATGAGCATCACGACGGCGATTACGATGAGGACCTGCCACCAGGTAATGCCCTTCAGGGCGGCCACGACGCCGGCAAGGGCGGCACCCACAAGGCCAAGGGCCATGCCTATGGCCGCGAAGATGCCTGCAAACTTTGCAATATCAAAAGGTGCGGCGGGAGCCTTGCCGTCCGCTGCATTGTTTGTGGCGGCGGTGAGGCCGGACATGGATTTTTCGTTCTTCTCCGCGGCCTTCTTGTCTATGCGGTCACTGATAAGGCGGGCCACCTTCTTGTAGGGGCTCCAGAACGCCTGACGGATGGAGAGAGGATTCTCCACGATGGCTGTTACCTTGGCAGTGTAGTCGTTCCCTTCCCTGTCATAAAAGACGGCGTTCTTGCCGGTGCGGAGACCGTCCACATCGCCGTCCGTAAGCACGGCGGCAATGTTGAAACTCTTGCCAAGCTTCTCGCTGGTGCAGGAGCAGTACAGGATGTACATGCCGCTCAGGGACGATATTTCCGGCGCGGGACCGGCCACCTTGACGCAAAGGTCAGTGCTTCGCTGGTCAATGTACAGGCGGCCTGCCTGGAAGACGGCCTTCTGGTCAGGGGCATAGAAATCTGCCAGGACCACGTAGTTGTTGAGGAAGCGGTAGAAGTTATGCGCAAGACGGAGGAGTTTGTCCACTTCCTCTATGGAAAGGGCGTTGGCCTCCTCTGCCTTGTCCTTTTCCACCAGTTCCAGAAGGGCGGCCTTGCGGTCTGCCTTAAGGATGGCCTTTATCTCATCCAGGCCGATTCCCTCAACCTCCGAACCCTTCTTTGCGCCAAGCCAGGCGATGTAGGGGGCGAAGGAGGCGAGGATATCGTTCCACTCCCCTTCCGTGAGGGCTTTCTTCTTGGGAGCAACCAGGGCTGCCATGGCCTCGATTGCGGCTTTCCATGCAGGGTTAAGACCTTCTGACAGAGGGAGTTTTCCGTCTGCAGAGGGCTTTGCAAGGGGCTGGAGGCCAATTTCAGGGGCGGCATCGGCAAGGTTTCCGTCAATGGCGGCAATCTTATCGACACTCACGTCCACGGCACCGGCGATGGCGGCGTCGAAACCAACCAGGCGGCATCGCATGAAGAAATCGGCGACCTTCGCTTTCACGGCCTCAACCGCAGCAAGGGCGTCCGCAGTTGCGTCTCCGTACGGGAACACCTCCTTGGTACCGGCTTCCTTCCATGCCACGAAATCTGCACAGGCGGCCCAGAAGGCCTCTATCTGTTCTGCCGTAACTCCAGCGGCACCGCTGCGGTCCACTGCGCCGGCAACTCCTGCAATGACCTCGATGAGCTTGGCATCCGCCTCTTCCCCGGCCGATGCGGGAGTGATGATGCCGTCGCCGTTGAACTTGGTATCGGCAAAAATGCGTACGTTGTCAGCGGTGTCTTCAAGGCCGATGGAGTCCTTCTCCACGCCCAGGTTCTTCAGAATCTGCTTCGCCGAGGACTGAAGCCTTGCACCGTCCGAATCTTCCAAGTTGAACTGATCGAAAGCAAGTTCCGATGGCTCCTTGAGGAGGATGTCCGGATCCTTGAGGATACGGGTAAGCCACTGGGCGGTCTTTATGACTTCGTCCACACGTATGCGGCCGTCCCCGTCCACGTCAATGAGCTTGAGGGTCTTTGTGTCGAACTCCAGACCTTCGGTGGGGCAGCTCAGGACAGTCCACATCTTGCGGTCAAGTTCTCCCAGATGTGCGATGTCAGCACCGCTCTGGACATTTACCCTTACGGTTCCACCCACGGAAGCGAATTTCCAGGGATAAGTGGTTTCGGCAGTCTTTTTTCTCATATGCTTAAGTTTTAGATTGTTATCTTCCGGCTAACTTTCTTGTTACTTACAAATGTAATAAAAAAAACAAAACCATGAATATAAATTATTATATTTGCTGGCTTTTTTTTCGAATATGACTAATAAAATTATAAGAAAAGGACTAAGGCTCCTGGCCGCATTTGCTGTGGCCGTAGCGCTATCAGGATGCGAAATGCTTCCGTTTGAAGCTTTCATGACTCCTGAAGTACTGGCTGTTACCCCAAGTACCGTCACCCCCAATGCCTTACATGGCAGCATTTATGTCTCTGTCCAGTGCGACCTCAAATGGAAAGTAGAGCTTTCTGACGTGGACTGGGCGAAGATTGAGAATGTGGTTTACGGCTCCGACAATACCGGAAGTTTCAACATTACCCTGTCACCCAATATGGAGAAGGCTTCAAGGGAGCTTACCTTGACCGTCAAGGCCGGAAAAGGATTCGCCTCCAGCAGGATTACCCAGCAGGGAGTAGACAAGTTCTTCAATCCCGGATCCATATCACTTAGCGGAACGGAGAAGGTAAAGGTCCAGTTCAAAGCCCCCTGCGACTGGAATGCCGGCGTAGTTGCCGGAAAAGACTGGCTGTCCATGGACGTAGCCCAGGGACACGCAGGCGACGCATACCTCACCTGCTATGCCAAGGATCGCAACGAGAACATCGGCTCAAGGGAGGGCCTCATCAAGGTCAAGTTCGGGGCCGTCATGCTGGAACTCCCCGTAGTCCAGGCACAGACCGATGTCATCCTTAGCGACAACACACCGGCAGAGGTGGACTGGAAGGGCGGAGAGTTCACTGTTTATACTCAGACCAATGTCCAATACGCAATCCAGTGCTCCGCAGACTGGGTAAGGCATACCGCCACAAAGGCCCTCAACGAAGCCCTTGAAAGCTTTACGGTAGACCCCAATGAAAGCACGTCTTCAAGGACGGCCACCATCACCTTCAAAGGTGGCGATGCCACATATTCCGTATCCCTGACCCAAAACGGAAAGGATCCTTTCCTGAACATATCAGCCCCCGGATTCTACGGAATCAAAGGCGTCGATTACCTACTTGGACAGGACGGATGGAACCAGGCGGGACGAAAGGCAAGCTCAGGCGGCAAGCTTGATTTCAGGCTCATGAACCGCGCCAACCTGTCTGTAATCAGCGTGACAGGCATTCAGGCAAACGCCCTGGAAGGCGATTCAGTAGCGGTAGGAGTGGTTCTGGAGACAGGTAACACCGAGACCCTGCATACCACCTACAACTGCACCGTAATCGGCCAGAACGAGGATCTTTTGTGGCTGAAAGCGCAGCCCTCAACATGTTTTATCGTTAAAAAGTAAGGGCTTATGAGAACAAGGAATATACTTACAGCAGCAGTTGCCGCTCTCATATGCACGGCAGCATTCGCAATACCGGCATCGCCCGTACCCTTCACCGCCGTTCAACCGGACGGAACAACCATCATTCTCCAGCGTCACGGTGACGAGTTCTTCCACTGGACCACGCTGGCGGGATCGTCCCAGGTTATGGCAAAGGATAAAGACGGCTGGTGGAGGCCTTCCACGCTGGACTTTGAGGCAAGGACAAAAGCCGCCGCCCGCAGGCGCAGTGCAAATGCCGAAAGGCAGTATCGTACCCATACAGACAACAAAATGACCCATGGAGAGCGCCATATCCCCGTTTTCCTGGTTCAGTTCAAGGATCTTTCTTTCACGATTTCCTCTCCGGCAGAGAAATTCGACGCCCTTCTTAACCAGCAGGGATATTCCGCAAACGGCGGTACCGGATCTGTAAGGGACTTCTACATGGACAATTCAGACGGACAGTTCCAACCCATATTCGACGTTTACGGCCCCGTGGACCTTCCCAACAACATGGCCTACTACGGAAAGAATGACAGTAATGGCAACGATGCAAGGCCGGAAGAAGCCCTCATCCATGCGGCAAAGGCTCTTGACAGCGTTGTGGACTTTTCACAGTACGACTACGACAACGACGGCTTTGTGGACATGGCCCTATTCTACTACGCAGGTTACAATGAGGCCGAACATGGTCCTGAAGATTCAATATGGCCTCATCAGTGGAATGCCCAATATGTAAGTCTGGGAAGGACCAGCTACTTTGACGGAAAGCGCCTGGCTGCATATTTCTGCACATCGGAGCTTAAAGACAACAGCGGCACCTCCATGTGCGGCATTGGCACAACCTGCCATGAGTTTGGCCATTCCCTTGGCCTGCCCGATTTTTACGACACGGACTACGCAGCAAATGGTCAGGCCGGCGGTCTTTATTACTTCTCTACGATGGATTCCGGTGCATACCTCAACGAGGGACGCACTCCCCCGTTCTTCAATGCGGAAGAACGCATCATCCTGGGCTGGATGACGGAGGAAGATGTTCCAATTCTTCCCAGGGGCGAGGTAAGTTTCCCCTCCATCCGCTACGGCATCACATACAAGAGCCTCACGGATGTTGAAGGAGAATATTTCCTATACGAATGCCGCGACGCGACAGGCTGGGACAAATACCTCCCTGCAGGCCTTGTGATATATCACGTTGACAAATCCACAGTAAGGAAAGTCGGCGGAATCACTCCCTACCAGCAGTGGGCCAACTGGGAAAGCTACAACAGTATCAACGCAAACGGAAGCCACCCCTGCTTCTATGTAATTCCTGCCGCCAACCCCACTTCACTCTATTATACCTCATACAACCTGAAGGATTTCGTATTCCCCGGCTCCAAGAACAAGACCGCCTACACTCCCATAGACTGGAACAAGGCCGATACAGGCATTGATATATCCGGCATCTCCTATTCTGCGGGAGACAAGATAGTATACCTTACTACAAAATACAAAAACGAGCCAATAGGTTCGTTCCGGGAAATGGGCTTCAACGCTATTGCAGACCCCGGCAACGGCGTCTATGCCGCAGGCGACGGCTTCTTCCCGGAACTTGAACTCGCAGACGGGGAGCAGCCTTCTTCAGTGTCCTGGACCTTCGACGGCAACGGCCTCAGCGGCAACGGCGAAGTCACCCTCACGGCCGGCAAACACACCATTGTGGCCGTGCTTACATTCGCCAACGGAACCGTCGAAACCCTTGAGCTGGTAATTGAAGCAAAATAAATTTGGCAGGTAAGAAAAATTATCATATCTTTGCAGCCCAATTGAGAAAAAGGAGGTGTAAAAAGCATGATCATCGTTCCCGTTAAAGAAGGCGAAAACATCGAGAGAGCCCTTAAAAAGTTCAAGCGCAAGTTCGAAAAGACCGGCGCCGTCCGCGAGATGCGTGCCCGCAAGAACTTCGAGAAGCCTTCCGTGATCAAGCGTATGGCTATGCAGAAGGCCATCTACGTTCAGAAGCTCCGTCTTGAAGAAGACCAGTAAACCTCCTCTCATATGCAAAACAAAGGCACTCCTTTCGGGGTGCCTTCATTTTGCTTTTAACTAACCAACTAAATAACTAACCGGCTAGTGTAAATGCAAGAGCCGTGCCAAACTATTGGGCGCCGGTCATTTCCTTGCGTGCGCGCTCTACGGACTTGGAGCGTTTGAGCACAAATCCTGAACCCAGATACTTTGTGCGGACGTCTTCGTCGGCCGCAAGCTGCTCCGGAGTGCCTTCCTGAAGGATGACGCCTTCATACAGAAGATAGGCGCGGTCCGTGATGGCGAGGGTTTCGCCCACGTTGTGGTCCGTGATGATGACGCCGATGTTACGGTACTTGAGTTTGGCGATGATGTACTGGATGTCCTCTACGGCAATGGGGTCCACGCCGGCGAAGGGCTCGTCCAGAAGTATGAACTTGGGGTCTACGGCAAGGGCGCGGGCAATCTCGCAGCGGCGGCGCTCACCGCCGGAAAGCTGGACGCCCAGGGATTTACGGACCTTGGAGAGATTGAACTCGTCAATGAGCCTTTCCATGCGCTCTATGCGCTGCTCCTTTGTCATATCCTTTGTGGAGGACGATACTTCCATGACGGACATGATATTGTCCTCCACGGACATGCGGCGGAAAACGGAGGCCTCCTGGGGAAGGTAGCCAATGCCCTGCTGGGCACGCTTGTACATGGGAAGGGTGGTGATTTCCGAGGAGCCGCCCTGGTCGTCGTCTATGAAAATGCGGCCGCCGTTGGGTTTGATCTGGCCGGTAATCATGTAGAAGCTGGTGGTCTTGCCTGCGCCGTTAGGGCCCAGGAAGCCCACAATCTCTCCCTGCTCCACTTCCATGTTCACGCCCTTCACTACCGTGCGGACGCCGTATTTTTTGACAAGGTTTTCTGCTCTTAGTTTCATGTTATTTGGTGTCTAGGCCGAGGTCTGCGGCGAAGGCTTTGAAAGCGGGATTTTTGTCCATGAGGTCTTTAGCCTTTTCTTCCGGCATGTAGGGCTGCCTTTCAATTTCTTCTTCCGGGGTGACGGAGACAAGGATGTTGACCTTTTGGGTATTAAGAAGACCGCGGAGCCTGCCTTCAAGGTCCCTGAGAAGCTTTTCTTCAATCCAGGCCTTCTGGGCCTCGTTCTTCACTATAAAATCTACAATTTTCACGCCGTCATCCTCGCTCACCTCTATGTGGCCGTTGGCTATGGTACTGGCAAGGCGTGGCTTATCCGAGTACTGCTTGGAGAGCTCTTTCCACTGCAGACGGACGGTGTCGTCATCCGGCAGCTGGGCAGCTACAGGAGCCGCCTCCGCGGGTTTTTCCTCTTCCTTCTTCTCCTCCATAAGTGCATTCATGGACAGCGCAGAACCCGTCTTCGCCGCACGGCGTCTGGGTGCAGGTGCCGAGGCCGGTGTAGGTGCAGCTTCCGGTGCTGGTGTAGGAGCGGGAGCTGGTGCAGGTGCCGGAATCTCCTGCTTGACAGCAGGTTTTTGTGCAGGAGTAATTGCCTGCGCGGCAGGAGCACTTACCAGGAAGCTGAGCTTCATGATGGCGTACTCTATGTGCAGCCTGGGGTTGACGGCGCTCTTGTAGGCGCTTTCGCAGCCTGTTGTTATGCCAAGGGCGTCGAAGAGGAACTTGATGTCACACCTGGAGGCCTGGTCGCGATACTTTGCTTTCAGAGAGTCCGGAAGCTCCAGAAGGGCGTCCAGACCGCCTGTCTTTGCTACTATGAGATCCCTCAGATGGGAGGACAGGGAGGCAACGAAGTGGAGGGCGTTGAAGCCCTTGGCAAGGATCTCGTCAAAGGCAAGAAGGGCTGCGCCGTAGTTGCCTGAAAGGAAGCTGTCCACCATGGAAAAACTGTACTCGTAGTCCAGGACGCCAAGGTTGCGGATTACGTCATTGTACTTGACTTCAGTGCCGCAGAAGGCTACTGTCTGGTCAAAGATGGTGAGGGCGTCGCGCATGGCGCCATCCGCCTTGGAGGCTATTACGTGCAGGGACTCATCGTCAATCTTAACCCCTTCCTTGTCCGCTATGCCGCGAAGGTTCCGGACCATGTCAGGGATACTGATGCGGTTGAAGTCGTAGGTCTGGCAGCGGCTGAGGATGGTGGGGAGAATCTTGTGCTTCTCCGTGGTAGCCAGGATGAAGATGGCATGTGCCGGGGGTTCTTCCAGCGTCTTGAGGAAGGCGTTGAAAGCCTGGGTGGAGAGCATGTGGACCTCGTCTATGATGTACACGCTGTACTTTCCAACCTGTGGCGGAACCTGGACCTGGTCCATGAGAGTCTTGATGTCTTCCACAGAGTTGTTTGAAGCGGCGTCAAGCTCATGGATGCAGTAGGAACGGCCTTCTTTGAAGCTCACGCAGGATTCGCATTCCCCGCAGGGATCCATGTCCGGTCCAGGATTGGAGCAGTTTATCATCTTGGCGAAGATACGCGCCGTGGTAGTCTTGCCCACTCCGCGCGGCCCGCAGAAAAGGTATGCATGCGCCAGCTGCCCCCTCTTGATGGAGTTTGACAGCGTCCTTGCTATGGTATCCTGGCCGATGAGCGTTTCGAAGGAGTCCGGCCTGTACTTCCTTGCCGATACGATATACTCACTCATAGGTTGCAAATATACTAATAATAAGATTCCGGGTCAAGCCCGGAATGACAAAACGGTGCCACCATCCGCTAAAACGGGCATTTTCAGGGACGCAGGGTGCCAAACGGTGCCGCCGTCCGCAAAAACAGCCAATTTCAGGGACGGAGGGGCGAAGCCACGGAGGATTTCTGCGCCAATGCTTGCCGAAGGCGGGTAAAACGCCCTACAGATTCTCCAACGCCACATCCACGGTGGAGTCAATGGGGAGGTAGTACTTGTAGAAGGCGTTTTCGCCAAGGGCGGAGTAGCGGGAGACGAGGGCGTAGACTTCGGGCTGCATGTAGGGGCGGGAGGAGGCCCATTCGGCGTCCGTGCAGCGAATGCCGTCGGCAGAGAGGGCAAAGCGGACAAACTGGCCGGAGATATTCTCCGCTGCAAGGAACTTGTCCATGGCGGCGAAAGAATCGATGGATGTGAGTCTGGAGCCGTATTTGTCGAACATGGCGGCGGCAAAGCGCATGGATGTGGCCTTGCGGGCGCACTGGCGGTAGAAGAGCGTTGTTGTCGTTGTGTCCATGGGGACGAAGACGTCCGGCATGATGCCGCCACCGCCGTAGACCGTCCGGCCGCTGCGGGTGTGGTGGACGTCCGACTTATCCAGGTGGACGCTGTCGGCGGAGAAGACTTCGCCGCCGGTGTAGCGGCGGTAGATGTCGTAGTTGTAGTCGTCGGCTTCACTATAGGGCTTCTGGATGCACCGGCCGGAGGGCGTGTAGTAGCGGGCTACGGTGAGGCGGATGCCGGAATTGTCCGTGAAGAAGTAGGGTTCCTGTACCAGGCCTTTGCCGAAAGAACGGCGGCCAACTATTGTTCCGCGGTCGTTGTCCTGGATGGCTCCGGCGAAGATTTCACTGGCACTGGCGGTGCTCTCCCCTATGAGGACGGAAAGGCCCAGGTCCCTGAAAGAGCCGCGGCCATCGGCACGGAAAACTTCACGCTTACGGTGGAGACCTTCTATGTAGACGATGGTGTCCCCCGCGGAGAGGAAGTCGTTGCACATGAGGAGGGCCTGGTCCATGTAGCCGCCGGAATTGGCCCTGAGGTCCATGACAAGGTGCTTCATGCCCTTTTTGGAAAGGTCCGCCGTGGCTTCGTGGGTTTCCTTGTAGGTTGTGCGGGAGAACTTCCCTACCCTCATGTAACCTACCGTGTCCGAGAGCATGAAGTAAGCGTCGACACTGTGTACCGGAATTTTCCCGCGGGTAATTTCGAAGGGAATCTCTTCCCCGGAGCGGCGGACGGTTACAGTAACCTTTGTACCGGACGGGCCCTTCATAAGACGGACCATGCTGTCCTGGGGGAACTTGACGCCGGCAATGACGCGGTCATCGACCTTTACAATGCGGTCCCCTTTCAAGAGGCCGGCCTTTTCTGACGGTCCCCCCGCTATGACCTCAAGGACGATGGCGGTATCGGCTGGAACGTTGAACTGGATGCCTATGCCGTCGAAGTTGCCGGCAAGCTGCTCCTCCGAGTCCGACAGTTCCACGGGGGGAAGGTAGACAGAATGGGGATCAAGCGATGCCAGGGCTGCGGAGATGGTGGCGTCCGAGAGCTCGCTTACCTTGATGGTGTCTACGTAATTCTTCTCCAGCAGGTCCAGGACAAGGTTCAGCTTGGCCCACTTGCCGCCGTAACGGGTGGAGACGAGGTGTCTGGTATCGCGGTACTTGACCACGGTAAGGGTGAGCATGGCGCCAATAAGGACGCCAAGCAGAATCTGGAGTATCTGCCGGGTGCTTTGCTTCATTACTCTGACTGTTCCACTTCTATGCCTGCGCGCTTAAGGAGTTCTATGCCGTCCATGAGGCGGTATGCATCCCTGTACACAACGCGGGTTATTCCGGACTGGATGATTAGCTTGGAGCACTCCATGCAAGGCGAAGCCGTGACATAGAGGGTGGCGCCGGCACTGCTGTTGCCGGATTTGGCCACCTTGGTGATGGCGTTTGCCTCTGCGTGAAGGACGTAGGGCTTGGTTACTCCATTTTCGTCTTCACAGATGTTCTCGAAACCCGACGGCGTTCCGTTGTAGCCGTCGCTGATTATCATCTTGTCCTTGACTATGAGGGCGCCTACTTTCCTTCTCTTGCAGTAGGAGTTCTGGGCCCATATTTCTGCCATCCGGAGATAACTGTGGTCGAATTTGCTGCTCATCCTCGCTGGTAAAGATAACGTTTGATGCTCTTTTTGGGAGTGCGCTCGAAGTCCTCGGACATGAGCTCTATCTTCTTTATCTGGGCGTAGCCGGGAAGTTCCTGGTTAATTGCCGACAGGAAGCCTGTGACGTGCTTTTTGAACTCTTCCAGCGACATGCCGTCAAGTTCTGCCTGGTGGTAGTCCGGATACACAAGGGCCGTGAGGGCACCCTCGTCCTCGATGACAAGGGAGTCTACCACGTAGCTGAAGGTGTTGATCACGGCCTCCAGCTCTTCCGGATAGATGTTCTGGCCGGAAGGGCCAAGGACCATGCACTTGGAGCGGCCGCGGAGGAAGAGGTAGCCGTCGCTGTCCAGGATACCCATGTCTCCGGTACGGAACCAGCCGTCACGGGTAAAGGCCTCGGCTGTGGCTTCGGGGTTCTTGTAATAACCCAGGCACACGTTGGGGCCTTTTATCTGGACCTCTCCGGGGATGTTCCTGGGGTCTTCGGAATCTATCCTTATCTCCATGTTCATGGCGGCACGGCCGGCGGAGCCAACCTTCACCTTGTCCCAGTGGGCATAGCATATGATTGGAGCGCATTCCGTCATACCGTAACCTACTGTGTAGTGGAAGCCTATCTTGTGAAGGAACTTCTCCACCTCCGGGTTGAAGGCGGCGCCACCAAGGATAACCTCCTCAAAATGGCCGCCGAAAGAGTTGGTGAGCTCCGTGCAGAACTTCTTTTCGATGGAAGGACCCAGCACCGGTATGCGGCGGTAGAAACGGGTCTTGTGGATAAGGGGCTTGAGCTTTGTCTTGTACACCTTCTCCATGACCAGCGGCACCGCGATAATGACGTCCGGATGAATCTCCCCGAAGGCCTGCATGATAATCTTGGGGCTGGGGACACGGGACAGGAAATGCACGTGCATGCCGATTGTCATTTCGAAGAGGAACTCGAACATCATGCCGTACATGTGTGCTGTGGGTAGCATGGACACTACGTTCATGCCGGCCTTCAGCATGGGGCAGGCGTCCTTTGCGGCGAACTCGATGTTGGAGTAGAGCGCCCTGTAGGGCAGCATTACGCCCTTGGAGAAGCCCGATGTTCCGGAGGTGTAGTTTATTATGGCAAGCTCCTCGGCGGAGTCTTCGTAGTAATTGATATCCTCGGGGCGGAAGTCGTTGGGGTAGCGCCTTCCGAATTCCTCGTTCAGGTGCAGGCGGATGTTGTAGAGTTCCTCCGTGGCAGCATAGTAGAACTTGAAGTTGCTGATCCGGACAATAACCTGCAGGTCCGGCATTTCCTCCGGAACGAGGCCTTCCCAGATGACGTCGTCCACAAAGAGGACCTTGGCCTCCGAGTGGTTCACCAGGTAGTGGATGTTGCCGGGCTTGAACTCGTGCAGGATGGGTACTGCGACGGCACCGTAGGTAATGGACGCAAGGAAACTCACGCCCCAGTTGGCCTGGTTGCGGGCACAAATAGCAACCTTGTCTCCCTTTTGGAGGCCGCACTGCTCAAATGCAATGTGAAGAGCTGCAATCCTGCTTGCCACTTCCCTGTAGGCCAGGGTCATGCCCTGATAATTGGTAAGGGCTGGGCGGTCCCAGTTCTGGATAAAACTCTTCTGAAGAATCTTATTTACCGATTGAAATTCCATTTATAGTCGTTTTAGTACAATTTTAATTCACGTGTCTTACCGTCGTAGCATTCCGCCTTGACGTATTTCCCGTTCACGGTAAGGGGGCTGTCCGGCTTTATCATCCTGCCGCTTTCAGGGTTTATTACCGGTTCCCCTCCCTCGAAGGGATAGATGATGGTACGGACCGATGTTCGGACCGCCCAGAAACGCTTCTCCCCAGTTTCCATAAGCTCCGGAAGGTTCTTCACCGTCTCCGGGGCCCTGATTCCTTTCCAGCCGTCGGGGCGCTTGCCGTGGAGGTTGTATCGTTCCAAAGAATTGTCCTTGTGGAGGATCATTACGGTGTAGCCGGAGGCACCGGTAAAATCGTACACATCGGGGCCAAGGAGGACGGGCTTCCCAAGTTCTGCCGGGAAACCGTTCACCCAGTGGCCAAGGCGGTCTATGGCCCAGAGCTTTGAGCCGGCGCAGAAGAGGAACTGGATTTTTCCGTTCCCGAAGTAGTCTATGTTCTGAACCCTTCCGCAGAGGCTTTCCTTGAAGGGAACGCCCCAGATGCCCTTGCCGTTTTCATCGTTCAGGCAGATGGACAGGTGGGAGTTCTGATACAGGTAGTTGGTCTTTCCGGTAGAGAAGTTCCGGACCGGGAAAAGGCCTGTGGGGATAACCACGGTAGTATCCCTTTCCATGACCTGGACCTTGGTTCCCCTTAAGGCCCGTTTGTATATCTCCAGCTTCATCCCGGGCAAGTCTCCGGAGAGGTCCAGGGAGGCAATTGCAGGGGCGTATCCGCTGCCGGAGACCCAGTCTTTCAAGGCCGATGCCAATTTGGCGGAGAAGATATTGTCAACGGTCAGGGGGCTGTCCGTGAGGGATGCATAGGCGGTGAAGCCCTGCGGGGCGGGGATGGAGGCATCGGCCATGCGCTCCTTGAGGGTGTAGTCACCTTTGGAGAATGCACGGATTCCGGGGAGGTCTCCCCAGACGGTCCATTTAGAGCCTGCAGGAGAGCATACCGTGTCCGTTATGGTGAAGTACTCACCAAGTATCTGGCCGATGATTCCACGGTAGGGGTTGGGGCTTTCCGTACCCAGCTTGAGGTCCTTGCTGCTGTGAAGCAGGATGACGCTGCGGTCTGTTCCGTCCTCTGTTGTGAACGTCATTTTCACTGCCTCTTTGGGCTGGAGGGAGGCGAACCACTCTGCGGGGCTGAGCTCGCGCATAGCCTTGTCCTTGAGGGCTTTGTCAAGCTTGTTAAGGCGGCCGCGGCCGTCCTCGAAGGCCTTGCGGGAGTCAATGAATGTGTCCGATATGGGGACGGATATGATTTCACTTGCGAAGTAAGGGACAGCCTCCGGGAACTCTGCCTGCTGGGCGGGAGCACCCTTATAGGCGGCAAACCAGCTGGCTGCGGCATCTCCGGGCAGGGCGGTTCCTTCCAGCACTATGTGGTCCTTCTCCAGTTCTGCCACGCTCCAGGCGCTCCACGCCGTGAGGTCCTTCACGAAAGACGACTGCTTGCGGAAGGGAGGCGTAGAATATACCTGGAGGAGCTTTCCGGCATGGGAATGGCTGAGGAAAGCCACTGCAGGGCCCTTTACAGCCTTTGCCAGTTCTCCCAGATTCCTTACGTCAAGGATGGACGATCCTTCCTCCAGATGGCGGGCCGACGAGCCGAGGAAGGTCTCGCTCCTGGATGCCATGAGGAAGTTCTCTTTTATTGCAGTTTTGAGGCCGGCTTTCTCTGCCTGGAGGGCAAGCTCCGCAACGGAAGCGGAATCTGCCTTGTTGGTCTGGGTAATCACCAGGGGGACAAGCGCACCGCTTGTGAGAAGGGCAACAGCCGTGCGGTATTTGCCAGATTCCGACAGATAGCCCATGAGGGCGGAATTGTCAGCAGCAAGGATGGGTTTTAACAGGCCGGTTGAATCAGCGATGACTTTTCTTGCCGCCTTGGAGCCGTCGAATACAATGACAGCAACGGCATCCGAGGGCACAGCCCTCAGGATTTCCCACTCCGCCGGAGTGGCCTTATCTGCCTTCTTGCCGCCACCAGTGCCGTACAGACGGGTTACGGCGAATGCGATACCCCCTATGAGGATGGCCACCGCTACAATTGCTGTCCAGGTTGACTTGTTTCCCATATTTTACAAAGATACTACTATTTTGAAAAAACACAAAGAGCAGTGTTCTTAGCCCTGATGACGCAGGTCCCCCTTGTGTGAGGTGACGTACGCCACCTTTTATGGGGGTGACGTACGTCAGGAATCGGCCCCACAACGCGTATAGTGACGCAGGTCCCCCTCCTAAAAAGTGGCGTACGTCACCCGGAGCCGGGGGGACCTGCATCAAAGGGATGCGGTGTCAAGAATGGGATCCTGCTTTGAAAATGTGCCGTAGAGCTGCTCTGAGGCCGCACGGCAACCGCCGCCGCAGCGTTCCAGAAGGTGGCAGTCAGAGCATTCGGCGGGCATTCCGGCATACAAGGCATTGATGTCAGGATCCTGAAGAATCTCTCCTATTGGCTTTGAATAAATATTACCCAGCACCCTTGGTGAGTGATTGCAGAAGCGGACATCACCGTTGTAGTTGACTGTGACTGGCCTTCCGGAGAGTTCCGTACTGCACGTGGTGAACTTGATATGGGGATAAGGGGCTGTATCAAGGAAACAGAGAGGCGTGCAGACCCCGCTTACAAACCGCATGTCCGGATTGGCGGCGGCAAACGACTCCACGGCGGCGAAGGCATCGGCAAAAGTTTGCCTCCCCGGGACCAGCTCCCGCATGTTCCTGATGCCGTTTCCGCCTATGTTGAAGCGGTTCACCATGACGGTGCGGATTCCGCATTCACGTATGAGCGAAAGGGTCTCCGCCACGCCGGGAGCGTTGACCTTTGTGATTACCAGAACGGCAACGCCTATGCCTTTACCGCCTGTGCGTCTCAGAGCATCCAGAGCCTTGTCCCAGGAACCTTTTACACCAGTCAGATAGTCGTGGACCGCCGGGTCTGCACTCAGAAGCGGGATTTGTATGGCGCCAACACCAAGACTTACAAAGTTGTCCAGTGCGTCCGGAGTAAGCAGCGTGCCATTGGTGAGCACGTTGACATGGCTTCCCCTCAGCCTCGCGCGAAGCACAAGGTCATGGATGCTCGGAAGCAGCAGAGGCTCCCCACCGGAGAACGAGATTGTACCTACAGAGCACTGTGAGAGCAGTTTCCGCAGCGTTTTTCGTGCCATTGCGGGCTCCGGGGCAGGTGCTCCCCCCGGGCGCCAGTGGTTATAACAGAACCTGCAATTCTGGTTGCAGGCTCCGGTAAGTTCATAGACTATGTTACTGATGTGGAAACGAGGCATCAGATTATGTTGATAAGCGTGACGCCATTGCCGGCGCCATTAATCCAGCCATAAGATTCCTTGCCCTCTGAGTCATAGACGCAGGCCTGGACGTAAACCTGCGCTTCTCCCCTGTAAGTCACAGCGTCACTCACAGGGACTTCAAATTTGACACTCTCCTTGTTCTTCAAGTCCTCGACAAACAGTTCCGTCCGTTGGAGTTCTGTACTCTTTCCGTCAACATAAGTAATCAAGTACAGAAAATACTTGTTGAAAGTGGGTATCCTTATTTCGGCAGAAATAATATCGCCCGGACAGAGATCATTCTCCCTGTTGTACTGCTTACTCTCATCCCTGATGAAACTGAACTCCACGAGGTTCTCCGTAGGTTCCGGCTCTACCGGATCATAGCACATTACTTGTCCCTTGTCATCAATCAAACCTTCAATGGCGCTGCAAGAGGCTACGGAAATCATTGCCCAGGCCATGATGAGTATGCCGCCAAGCCTGTACTTGGCCCTAATGGCCTTTGCGTTTTGTCCGCCGGACAGAAAAACCCATGCTGAAACAGCCAGGAACGCGATCCCTACAAATACGTAAATGAGGAAAAACTTGATTTTCATGGCAAATGTCTTTTTCTATACAATCCGGAGAGCATAGAAACCTTGCTCAGATTGTTTACTAATTATTGCAAATATAATCAATCATTTCCTCCTATACAATTCAATGCGCGAAACATACGAAAAAGCCTCACGGTGTGTTTCGCGGGGCATGAGTGATGGCGGAGGCCGGTAATAAGGTCTGCGGAAGCCTTAAGGCTTAAGCTCGGCAACCATCTTGAACCAGTCCCCGGGTTCCCGGATGTTGCCTTTGGACCAGCAGGAACCGAAGCAGTAGGAAACGCTTTCCCCGGACTTAATGGTCTTCAGGAGGAGGGCGTGGTCAAGCTCTTCGCATGCAAATACGCCAAGCATGCCGTCTTCCGGCTCTATGCTCTGGTCCGATGCCTTTTCCCAGATGGCGTAGCTGCAGGCGGCGACGGTGATCCAGGCGTTCTTGCCTTCGGGGAGAAAATGTTTGCCATATTATTCAATGTATAATAAGAAGACACACTAAATATCTCTCATTATCATAGCTGATGGAAGCCCGTTTTCCAGAAGCATACGCATTCTGGACATATATGGCGCCACATGAGCAAAAAACTGTCTGTATCCTTCACAAAGCACATTAACCCCGGTTTTTGGGTCACGGTGCTGCGGGCATTCCCCATTGCAGGCGGCAAGATAAGCGCAGCCAATACATCTTGGAGGAAGGCTGGTCCACTTCCTAAATGCGAACTGCTTTACCGTTGGCGATTCCATCAAATCCCTCAAAGGAGTATCGAGAACATTCCCAACACGGTATGAGGGGTAAACGAAATGGTCACAGACATATAGATCTCCATTGTGCTCTATGACCGCATTCCCGAAACAGCTGCGCCCAAAAACGCAAACCCCTTCCCTCCTGCCGCACCATGCGGCCAGTACCGTATCGAAAAGCTGCACGAAGTATTTTCCAACATCATGCTTTATCCACTCGTCAAAAATATCACACATAAAGTTTCCAAAGGCACGGGCAGATACCGACCAGAATGCCGGAACCGCTCCGGCAGCCATGGGCTCCACTATCACAGGACGGACCTTTTTCCCTTTCATGTTCACATACTCTACAACCGGTAAAAACTGCATATACCGACTTCCGATACTTTTTAAGAAGTTGTACACTTCCTTTCCATGGCCTTCAGAAGCACGGCTCACTGCAGAAAGCGTATTGAATTCAACTCCATGTTCCTTGAGGAGGCGGAGTCCCTCCATCACTCTGTCAAAAGATGGATTGCCGCCCTGGTCAAGACGATAACGGTCATGTATCTCCCGCGGGCCGTCAACGGAAATACCAACAAGGAAACTGTTGTCGTGAAAAAAAGACGCCCATTCATGGGTGAGGAGCGTTCCGTTTGTCTGGATTGAATTATGGATGGTTTTCCCGTTTGAGTATCGATTCTGATACTCAACTGCTTTACGGAAAAACTCTGTACCAAGTAACAGAGGCTCCCCGCCATGCCAGACAAACTGCACCTCGGGGACATCGTTGGCTTCTATGTAAGCCTTTGTGACCTTCTCCAGCACAGGAAGGGTCATGCGCGGTTCATGGCCTCCGTAAATGTTGGATTTGTCCAGATAGTAGCAATATGCACAACCCATATTGCACAGCGACCCCACTGGCTTGAGCATGACGTTGAAAGCCATCGGCCCTGTTACCCTGACCGCTTCCTCCAGCGGAATAGCCATATGAACGGACTCCCCCATTTATCTTAGCGCTCTTTCCTTGATCAACAATTCCTCCATCCGGGAAACAACTTCGGGGCAGGCGGGTGCCACATTATTACGTTCCCCGGGGTCTTCTTTGAGGTTAAACAACTGCGGATATGCCCTGTATCCGGTTTCGCTTCCGGGAGCCCAGTCGTATTCTTCCGGCCCTTGGCTGGGCTCTATGTACTTCCATACGGCGGTACGCACGGAGAGCGTACGGTTGTGAGCCTGTTCCACCACATATTCACGGCCAAGAGGGTCTTCTCCCAACCAGGCGTCGAGACAATTCCAGCTATCAAGAGCAGAGCCTTCCGGCACACGGGCCCTTAGAAGCCAAGCGAAACTGGCAAACAAGTCAACCTGCGAAAGGAGCGCATCCGAGCGTCCACCCCCAGCCACATGACCAGGCCAACGCACAAGCAGGGGCACGCGGGTTCCGGCCTCATAGGCGCCGTACTTGTTTCCGCGTATTCCGCCCGAAGGGTCATGGTCTCCAAGCAGTTCAGCAGCCCTGTCCTGATAGCCATCCTCAATTACAGGGCCATTATCACTGGTGACCATAAGGATGGTATCATCGGCAAGGCCAAGCGCATCCAATTCATCCATGACGGCCCCTACTATCCAGTCAGATTCAGCTATTGAATCTCCCCTGAGACCCATTCCGCTCTTGCCTCGAAAACGCTCATGAGGGAAACGTGGCACATGGATATCATTGGTTGCCAGATAAACAAAAAAGGGACGGTCTTTGTTTTTCCGAATGAAATTCAAAGCATGTACGGTTATTGAATCGGCAATGTTTTCATCTTTCCAGAGCGCTCTTCCACCGCCTCTCATATAACCGATGCGGCCAATCCCGTTCACCACGGTCTGGTTATGCCCAAGTCCGGGAGTAGGAAGGAGGTTGTACATGAGTTCCGGATGGTCAATACCCAGCGGCTCACCGGGGAAAGGCTGGTCGTAACTCACTTCTATGGGGGCTTCAGGATCCCATGAAACCACACGTCCGTTCTCAATGAAAACGCACGGGACACGGTCTCCAGTTGCGGCCATTATATAGGATTCATCAAAGCCTATATCTCCAAGCCCCGACGGAAGAGGTGCATTCCAGTCCTGTTTTCCGCCTTCGGAACCAAGTCCAAGGTGCCATTTGCCGAATGCTGCCGTGGCATAGCCCTCGTTCTTGAAAAGGTCGGCCAAGGTATATTGCTGGGGGCGGATAATCATTCCGGCGTCGCCACGGGCTATGTCTGTGTCTGGACGGCGCCACGCATATTCGCCGGTAAGAAGCGAATAGCGTGATGGCGTAGAGACTGAAGCCGTGGCGTATGCGTTGGTAAAGCACATGCCCTGTTGCGCAAGCGCATCTACATTGTGTGTTTCTACGTTCCTTGCACCATAACAGCCAAGATCTCCGTATCCAAGGTCATCGGCCAGGATAATCACTACATTGGGATGTATTCGGGCAGGTTTTTCCTGGGCACAGGCCACAGCAGCAAGAGCGCCGCCAGCCGCCATAATTTTGCTAACGCACCGGGCCATAGGTTTCATAGCCGGTATTCATTTCAAAAGCACCTGTAGCCGTGTCAAAGCTCTTGAATGGATTGCCAGACTCTTTTGCTATTATGTTCACGGTCGGTTTTACCGTTGAATTGCCGTGTGCTATAATCCAGTTCTTGCTGGAGTCAAGGCCATAAGCAATGTTGCTGTCTATCAAAAGGGCATCGGCACTCTGGGAAGAACTGTAAAGGATTAAGCAGTAGGATGCAATATTTGAAGTAGGTTCTGCCCAGAAAACATTGCCCTTCATCTCAATGGATGAGAGTTGCCAGAACTTGAAGTAGCCGTTTGAAGAGGGACAGTTGTAGAAGATGTTGTTGCAAACCGTGAGCCTGCCTTCCCATGGACTGCCGGTCTGGGAGATATTCTGGTCGTAGTTCATTATTTGGACAGGCACCGATGATGCATTGTACAGCACGTTATTAGTGAATACCATCTCCTTATATGTATGGAGAACCGTGGATTTGTAGAAATTGAAGAGTTGGATGTTTGCCGTGTTATTTAGTTGGAGGTTACAATCTTTCACGATAACGCTCTTGAAGCCGTAAGTACCAACATTGGCATAAAGAATCGCGCGGGTGACATTGACAATGCTACAGCCCTCGAAATGCCAGGCAGTAAAATCAGCCGTGGAGTTGGCGTTGTTGAAAGCGTATGCCGCATTAGTTCCGCCATTGATGTTCACCATGTCAAAAACGAGGTTCTTGAGAATGAGTGAGCCGCTCTTGAGTTTGATGTTCATGGTGGGGCGCACGGTAGCGGGCTTGTTGACATACCTGCTCAACAGCAATATGTCACCTGTGATTTCAGTAACTGAAGGAATGTCAAAATATGCTCCTTCTCCCTGTTCCAGGAAGAACACACCGCTCTTTTGATGAATCTTGACGCGAAGATCTTCTGCGGGGGTATCGGCAACGACGAGATTGGCATCACCATGGGTGTCCTTATTGTATTTGACGCCGGCAATTTCGATGTCCCTTCCGTCCTGCCATGCCTGGTAGTAGTCGCTTATTGCGGCTGCAAGAGTTGTAAAATCGGCCTTAGCCAATGTTCCGAGGATGGTGCCGTTCACTGGCAGGACATAGATGGTATAGGCGGTATCTTCGGTGAGGCCTGTGACTACAGCGGTAGTTCCCTCTCCGACCAAGCCGGATTCTGAGACGAATTCAGGAGAAGGTGCCTGGGCTGATGATTCGCGCACGAGGTACTTCCATGAAGGTGCATCGGACAGGACAACGCTGAAGGAGACAGACGTCTGCGCAGCCTCGACACCTGTAATGGCTGCGGTAGGGTTAACAACTGCGGGAGTGTCATCCAGGGCCACTTTCACCTTGGTTACAGCAGCAAAGCCGGAAGCCGATAGGGCAAGGATTGAAACGTCTGTGCGATTATCGGCAATGGTGGCCTTGGTGGATAAGGGAGCAGTAATGGAAAGAAGGGCATCATTCAACGCTGCATTCCATCCATGTGGGGCGGTTATAACGGTCTGGGAAACTCCCTCTATGGTAACAGGATAGTTCCTGGTTTCTCCAGCGGTAAAGATTTGGATTTCCTGAGCCCCTTCTATGACCACCTTGAAACCGGAAACGACAGGTACCGTAAGTTCAGTTCCGTTTTTCAGCACAAGCGTGAAAACTCCGTCCTCATAGCTTACGGATTTGAAGAACTGGTCCTCTGGAGTGCTTCCTTCGGGAAGAGCACTGACTGGTTTGCCGTCTGGTCCCTTGACCTCTTCGAAAGTATTTCCTCCGTCATAGCTCACCGTCCAGTTTCCGGCATCATTCACACCGAACTGCGGGGTAACTCCGTCTGAACCTGTTGCTTTGACCTTGTTTCCGTCGGAAAGGATATACTGGGGACCGGTGCCATAGTCCACCATCCAGTAACCCTGGACATCAACGCTCATGACAGGGACATTGCCAACGCCCACACTTCCTTGGGTAAGGGTAATCTCCCGGCCGTCAGAGAGGGTGATTTTCCATACCCCACTGCTTTCTGTCACGGACGAAATAGTACCAGCCTCCATAAGTGCCGATACGGCTTCAACGTTCTTGTTGAGTGCTTCCACCTGGGTTTCCAGTGCGGTTACACGGCTTTCCAGAGTGCCAATACGGGAGTCAATCCCAGTGATGTCCGTACAGGCGGCAGCCACGATAAAGGCTATAAGCAAAAAGTACTTTTTCATATTGTTTTATTATATTGAATTCAACCAGGCGGGCACTACACCCAGTCGTTTTTTTAGTTGAGCTTCATAAAGGGATTCCGGTTCAGCAACAGTGCCATGAGCCTCGTCCACAAGAGTTTGCGAAGCTACAAACTCACATTCGGCGCCATGGAATCCCACAATTACCGGTGGAAGGAACTTCCACCACAGGCTGGCAGATTTCCACCAGTCCCATCGCCCGCTGAAGGGCGTTGTAGAGTTAAAATTCCACACCACAAGATCCTGCAGGTGGTTTGGAACCTGAGTTTCATCACCACCCTGACGGAACTGAATCCATCCGCCCTCGCAGCAATCTATCAAAGTTGCGCGGGGCTGAGTAGCATGCGCCTCAAAGCAGCTGTCGTCACCCCATTTGTTTCTCCACAGCACAGTACCCATACTGGGCTTGGATACGCCAACTGCGTGATACTGTCCGGCATTTTCAACCCTGACGCCGTTAGACACAAGCGGCCCGTCAGAGTGGTCATAGACCTTGCCTATGAACACGCGAGAAGACTGCTGGCTGCGTATGGATGAATGCCCTCTGTTCCCATCAATCTCAATGTCATAGACAGTAACGTTGGAGGAGTTGGTAATGGTACAGGCCTCGCTCACGGAGGTAAAACGAACACGACGAATCCAGCCGTTAGTGATTCTGGTCATGGCAAGGGGCTTGTATGCCCCGTCATCTTGCCAGGAGCCATGATGGACGAAGTCCGGCTTGGCGTTACCCTTGAACGTGAGGTCTTCTACGCCAACCATATTGTAATGAGGGTATTTCTTGAGAGTCCAGTTCCAGCGGGCCTCAACGGCATGCATTATAGGCTCTACAAAAGTGACCACATTGCCAGAGACTGAAGCCACCTGGTGATAATCCCACACCTGGACCCCGTTTTGAACTATGTTGGTCATTGAGGAAGTAGCCGCATAAGGGGCCAGTTCCTGCGCCACGAAAGCAGGATCATTGTTCAACACGTACAGGCACACCCAGTCCCCGGCCGATATGCCTGCCGTAGAAGCGACTGACACTGCAAATGAACCCTTGGGGGCATCGGCCGTGACTGTTGTAAGGTCAGAAAGGCCGGAATTATGCTTGAGTTCCAGCATAACCGGAGAACTGTATAGGGCGGAACTTGCGGGCAGGTTGGGTGCCTGCATGACGATGGTAGTCTTGTCACGGCCAGCACCCTTTATCGCAAAGGAACCAGCCCTCATGAGAATGGAGGAACTCTTTCCTTCGAAGTCATCTTCTTCGGTATGAAGGATGAACTCACCTTCCGGGAAATAGAGGACGGCACGGGCATCGGGATTGTGTATGGCCCCCTGGCCTATAGCAGCCTGATAGGCACGGATTACGGCCTCTCGATCCGACTTGCCGTCAGAAGGAACTGCGCCGTAATCGGTTACGTCATAGACTGTCCAGCCAAGTTCAAGGGCGTCGGGCGGGACGCTCTCGCCGTGGTCATAACCGGCATAGGAGAAATCCACAAGAAGGTTGTCCCCGTTGCCCTCAAAGAAATCGTCCCAGGTCTTAAGGCCGGTCTTCCCAATATTCGGAGCTGTTGTGATTACATATTGAAGGCCGATATTCCGGATGTACCCCTTGCATGAAACCAGAAGTATGGCGATATGGGCCTGGGCCCCTTCTTCCCCGGTTGAAGGGGCTGTCACGGAAAGTTGTTCATCGGTAAGGAGCACGGTCCAGCCTTCCGGAGCCATGACGATGGCCTGAGCAATATCGGAAGACTCTGTTTCATACAGCAGGGTTTCATCAAGATGAATGGTGCGGCCGTCCTTGTAGCCGCAGATTCGAAGGTAGAAACTCTCCAGCACATCTACTGTAATCTTGCGGCCGTCCTGAAGGGTGAATACCATGACGGAGGCTTCAGCATCGTAGACAACATTGCTGAAAAAAGATGACTTGCCGGCAACAGAAGCGCCGTCAACGGCACTCACGGGCTTTCCGTTATCGTCCAGAAGGGCGGTCCAGGTGGAGCCGCCATCGGCCGATATTTCCCAGCAGCCGTCTTCGTTCACCCTTACCTGGGGCGTGATGCCGTCATTGTCCCTGACATTGGCCGCACCCGTGATGAAGTCGTATTTCTCACCGTCAATAGAAACAATCCAGCGGCCGTTTTCATCTACACCTATTATAGGGACAATGGTGGGAGCCTGAGCGCCGAAAGTAACCCGTACTATTGTGCCGTCACTGAGTTCGAGGATATAGCCATGCTCGTCTGTTTCGTAGCTCAGGATGAGGATATCGTCTCCGCGCAGGAATTTGCCCACGGCAATGGCATTGCTGTTTGAAGCGGCAACAGCCTCCTCCAGCCTGCCTATGCGGACCGAAATATCGTCCAGACGGGCGTCCATCTGCTCTTTGTTTATGCAGGAGGCCGCTGATAAAGCCAGGAGTATAAGCGTTATGAGATTACATCCATGTTTCATATCTGTTCAAGTATTTTGTTCAAAATGTTTTCCCTGTCCCACACATCGGCACTCTGGGAGAGCTTCTGCGACAGTAGGGCACAGAGATTGTCAAACAGCACCCTGTGCTCCCGGTAATCCAGATTATGAAGCTGGTAGGGGTCTTCAAGGTCATCGTAGATTATAACTTCATTGAGGGTATAGTCCCTCTGAAGGGATATTTCAAAGGTATAACGGTCTGTCTTGAGACCTCTGGCCACAGGGAAGAAATGCCTGTAGAGGCCGTCAGAATCCGGTTCTCCATTAACATTTCTGAGATAGAGCGCAGCATTTGACCTCTCCCCTTCTCCGGTAAGGAACAGCGATGACAAATCCTGTCCCTCTACACTTGATGGAATGCAATTGCCCGTAAGAGACAGAAGGGTGGGCATGATGTCAACTGATGCCATCAGGACTGAATCTACCCTTGGTTTGATTTTCCCTGGATAACGCAATATGAAAGGCACATTGAAGGACTCTGTCCAGACGGAGTTCTTGGGGTCGTATGTGCCCTGGCTGCACATTGTTTCCCCGTGGTCTGCAGTGAACACCACTATGGTGTTCCTGTCAAGTCCCAGACAGCGAAGTTCATCAAGAAGCATCCCGAAGTGCCTGTCCACGGAAGTGACATTGGAGAAATACTGCCTTATGAAGGGCGCCTTGGAGAGGGTGGTGTCGGCATTCTTTCTTACGTAGAGTTCGGAAAGAGGACGGTCCTTGTAGTGGGCATAATCTTCAGGAAGACAATCCGTTGACGGGTCTTCGTACGGGCTGTGAGGAGGATTGTATGCCACACAAAGGAAGAAGGGGCGCTTCCTGTCACGCCGGTGCAGGAATTCGATGGCTTTCCTTGTTTCATGTGCGACAGAAAACTCATGAGGGTCATGGCGCACTCCTTTGGTATCCCAATAGTGTGGGTTATGATGCTCGTCAAAAGTGCCGTAGGAATACCAGTATTCGAAGCCGTGACGGCGTTCCGCAGGAGTGTATGCATCCCATTCGGGCCGACGGTTGCTAACATAATGCCCAGGATTTGCCGGGTCGTTCTTCATGGGCACTTCTGCATGTAGTTTTCCGATATAGGCGCACTGATATCCGGCACCGGCCAAGACATCCGATATGCAGGTAGCACTTGGATTCAGGGTATTTTGAGGCCTCTCTGCCATGCAGTTTGAAATGATTCCATTACGTTCAGGATACATTCCTGTAAGGAACATACCACGGTAGGGACTGGAAAGCGGACAAGTTGAAACTGCACGGGTCAGAACCAAAGATTCCCTGGCAAAACCGTCGAGGCGCGGAGTAACTACAGGGTCGGCCTGCCAGCGCTGAGCACCTTCAAAGCCAGGCTGATCCCAGAAGGCCATGGCGCTTGAGCGGAACTGATCCGGGAATACATACAGGATGTTGGGCATGTCTGGATGTTGGGCACAGGACATGGTAAGAAACCCAAGGGCAGGAATCAGACAGTCTTTGGTTTTCATAGCAGGACAAGGGTTTCTGTTCGGCCTTCGCCGGTTGGAAGAATAATAGTTGTGCTGCCACCCGAAACAGCCACTTGGGTTCCTTCAGGGGCATATTCCAACTTCCAGTCGCCGGCAAGTTGCAGCGTAATGGAAGTGGCTCCGCAGTCGTTGTCAACCCATCGTCGGCTATAGACGCTGCGCTCTACAGTGAAGCCGTCGGGGCCGTAAACTTCATCAGCCTCTCCGTCATACAAGGCAAGGTCAGGATTGGACACATTGAGTTCCAGATGCTTTCCGTTCTTTTTGTACAGGAGAAGGCAGGGGGAAGCTTTCTCTACAAGTTCATCCACCCGGGATTCCTCAAATACCGCTGCTGCCACCAGCCCTGTCTTTGTATCCTTTACGGCATGAAGGGCTCTGCTGCGGGAGATGAGCGAATAAGGCTTGGCATTGATATAGGAAGCTATCTCCTTCTCTGAAGGATGAACCAGGACCATGTATTCATATGTGGGCCTGTCCTCATGGGAAATCCAGGCTTTCTCGAACCAGCCCTCCGTTGGAGCGTCGGTCTCTTCATGGAAAGAGTGCTGGAGGCTCCTTGTGAAAACGGCTTCTCCCTCCTCAAGAATCCAGGCGTTGCCAAAACGGTCCCTGAGTACACATGAACTGACAGTGTCGGCATAATCGGCAGGGGCATCCAATGCATTCTGGAACAGGGTCGTATGTGTTGGAAGAGCCCCCTCAATATCACTGCCAAGGCAAACTGTGGTACCGTCAATGAAGAAGAAACTCTTGCGGGCCCGGAGGGAGCCGTCATACTTGTCATTCCCGTGCAACTTCATTGCATAGACACCAAAATTGCCGGAAGCAACCGCACCTGCAAACCACTCATCGGAAAGAAGCATCTCTTCATAGCCGGAGTATTTGTCCGGGTTTATTACATGAGCCTTCATCTGCTGCAATGGAACCACCCCAGCAGTAGTACCGGGAACGTGGCACCAGTCATAGCCGTCAACCTGATAGCCGCTTCCGGCGGCAGAAATGGGATTACCGTCCGCTATGATTTCCATGCTGCCGTGAGTGAGATATCGGCCATAATGATTGGCACCCCGATAAATCTCGGCAGACCAAAGATAGCGGCTGTGACCGGCAAAGGTAATGAGCCAATGGTCTTTTCTTGCCGACATTGAACAGTTATAAGCATAGCTACGAACACCCTGAGGGGGCGGTTCCGCTCTGAAACCAGCTTCAAGGAGCTGTCTGGACCAAACTCCGCATGGATCCAGACGCAGGTAGGCCGCTGCAAGTTCTCCATCTATGAGAGCAGACGCGTCAGGAGTACCCGATAGCGCAAGAAGTCCGTACTGCTCTGGAATCAGGGCACCTTTTCCGTCCGGATGACGGCCTGACATAGCCAGCGGGAAGGAAGCGAGATTGCAGTAGAAACGCATCTCCAGTAATGCTTTCTTGAGGTTTGAGTGACTTGCTTCCGATACCGCAAACGGAGTTCCATGAAAGAGCCATACTGCTTTGACGGCACCGTCGAAACCGCCCACGGCATAAGCTGGATAGGCTTTCCTGTGATGAAATACCGTACCATCGGTCTTGAAACATGCCTTTGTACCTGATGTATATTTGTACCCATTGTCTATCCAGCGGGATAAGGCCTGGAGGCAGGCATATTTGTAAGGAGTGTCTTCCATCATTATAAGAGCAGCAACTCGGCTCAGAAGATAAGTGTTGAAAGCATCTATGTCCATTCCTGGCTGTTCAGGGGCAGTTTTCACTTCTCCTACTCCGGAAAACCATTCCATGGCTTCCTGCACCTGCTTCAGAAGACCGGCCTCACGAAGAACATCTTTCATGATGACAGGAGCCGTGTAGAAATTACGCATACTGTACCCAAGGTGATGAAGAGTTCCTTGGGCGCTGCCGGCAGCGAAGCCCTGATCCAGCAGATGGCGTGTCATATCTACATACATGCTGGCAAGCTCCTCCTTCACAGACGGACTGGTGGCCTGCTTCCATGAAAGAGCAATACGGAACATATGGTCGTTGTATGTCCTTAGAAGCTGCCCTTCGGCACCAAACCGGCGGGAAGCGTCACTGATGCCAAGATTCAGATATGTTTCACCGTAACGTGTAAAGAAAACCGGCTTTCCTACAACAGTTCCGTCACTGTTGTATTGGATATCATAGGATGCATGGATTCTTCTGGCTTCGTCAAGGACGAGTCCTTTCTTTCCGTCGCTGACAAGGGATATAAACCGCGTCAGAAGTGTATCCATAGCAGCCTTGTCATTCTCCTGCAAAACAGTCTTCACAGGAATATCCAGTTCTTTCCGGGAATGGGAAAGAAGCTGCAACCAGTGAATGTCTGTGTCCGGGTTGATAAAAGGTGCTTGAAAATCGGCCGTGTGATAGCGCACATCCTCGAAAACCGCAGGAATGATGCCATCGAAATACAGAGAGCCTTTACGCGGGCCATTCACGCGGATTCGTATCCGGTCCATCCCCTCTTCGGGCGTGCCCTGCATATCCCTGTCAAAGGCCACCCATGCGCCCCTCCAACCCTGGAAACCAAGTTTGTAAGGGAACCAGCAGCAGACCCTGCCCTTCTTGAGGAATTCGAAGCGAAGTTCTCCGGCGAGTTCTTCCGGGGAATAAACCCAGAACACGAACGAAGAGACAGATGTTTCTTCCGGGTTTGGATTGTGCTTCAGATAAGGTACGGGCCTATTAAGATTGAGAACAGCATTCGGGCGCTTCCAGGACCACTTGAGACTGTGGGCGCCAGTCTTGTAATGCTCTGTACTGCTTCCCCTGCCACACTCGAAAGACATATAATCCGGGTGGGCAAAATCTACCTGGGCAGCAAGATGCACGCAGACAAGCAGTGACAGAAGTATGACGGAGACTTTCCGCATGGGCTCAGAACTTTTCTATGATTGTAACCGGCATTTCCACATCGAAGCGACTAGAGCCTTTGTAATTGGCGTTGATACACACGAATGACGCCGTATATGTTCCGGGTTTTTCATAAGTGTATATGAAGGAGTCCATATAGTTCTGAAGATTCTTTAGAACAGCTCCCTTGTCATTTGGGACACGGTTCAGCGGGGTCGGCGCAGTAAAAATCCAAGCATCTATAGCATAGTCCAGAACACCTGCGCCTACTCCTTGGAAGACCATCTGGGCCGCACTGCTGTCAAAACGCACGGAACCGTTCCCTGCATTCTTGTGATATGGATCAAGTTCAGTATTCATGGCGACCACCACGGGATTCAGGTCCGCGAGAGTGATGTTGGAAGGGGTGGTTCCTTCCATGTCTATGGTAATGCTGCCGTTAACCCAGTAAGTCCGCTGGGCACTGCGGCCGTCATTCTTTGGATTCCAATGAATGGCTACAGTTAAGTTATCAAGATAATCACTCATATCGTAGTCCTGACTTGTCCATACTGCGGATGCGCCCTCATCATAGTCCAGACGTGTCCAACCCTGCATTCCCCCCTCAACCATGGCAGCCACGGCAGCGCGGTCAGCCTCACCATCATCTCCCTTGAGCCCCTCGAAACTGTTGGAGACATAAACAGACAAACCTCCTGGATATCCGTAGTTGGGTCTGTATTCCATTTTGAGGGATGCCGCTTTCACCTGCTCTACGGGAACCGAATAACGGTCCTTGAAGCGGTATTGGGCGCCGGTTTCACCGCTGTAGAAGAGGATATTGTCGGCATTGCCATGAATAAGAAAACGCACCGGCTCTCCGGCGGTATAGGTATTGACCGGGTCAAGGTCAATCCGGCAGGATACCTCCTGCACCAGATCATGCTGGCAGGAAGAGAAGGCCAGCAGCAGCGGAAACAGGTATATTATCTTTTTCATTTTCGTAATCATTTACCAAAGAGGGTTCTGTTTAAGGAGTGTGTTCACACCAAGTTCGATGGAGGGCAAAGGAAGTAGGATATGGCGCTCATCCACGGCGGCACCAATCTGAGCTGCGTAAGTTGCCTTGGTGCTCTTTGACCAGCGTTCGTCATCTGTCCATTCGGCATATTCGTGCATGGAACGTACGAATACTCCCCAACGGATGAGGTCCCATTTCCTCAAAGACTCAAAGCATAGCTCGCGGCCGCGCTCGTTGCGGACAAGGGTGCGGAAGCTGTCCTTGTCATAGTCTGAAAGCTGTGCCGTGGCAACGCCGGCGCGGTCCCTCACTAGTTTCAGGGCCGCATAGGCTGTCTCATCCGGAACCACGCTCACTTCATTTGATGCCTCGGCATACATAAGGAGGACATCGGCATAGCGGAGCAAGGGATAATTGATTGTGGTATAAAGGTTTTTGGCCGACTTTACGCCCTCATAGATTACCTCTCGGCGGAACTTCCCGCAGTTGCGGATACCTTGGGCGGCGGTGGGGTCGTCGGTAGTGGAAACTGAATTGTACACATATGGTGTCTTGTCCACTGAGGCCGTGCTTGAGCCGCTTCCGGAAGTACCGTAAGGTGGCTGATTGGCATTCCCGGAATAATTGTAGGGAGGCATGTTCCACTGCTGGCGCTTGTCAGTGATGGTTCCCAGTTTCTTTTCACCCTCAACGCGGTCCGTATCCCAATAGAGGTCCCAGAGTTTAAGGGAGCCGTCATACATGCCGTATGAATAGTTGCACTGGAAGGACTCGTAGCCGGTACTTCCTGTTGACTGAAGGCCCAACACGTCGCCTATGCGGCCATTGCTCCAGTATGAAGCGCTTGTGCGGTCTCCAAGGAATTCCACTTCCCACATGGATTCATGACAATCTGTATCATAGTTGTCTTCAATCATGTTGATGAAGACCTGACTGTAGTCTGGATTCAGGCGGCAGCGGCCTGCAGATATTACAGCCCCCGCATGATCCCGGGCCGCTGTAAAAAGAGCCGTCTTGTCGCCGCCCGCCACGCTCTCTCCCGCAAGGAAAAGATAGACGCGTGCTAGAATGCCATGGGCGGTGTCAACCGTGACGCGGGAAGGCTGAAGCGTAATATCGTCGCTAAGCTTTTCCAGACAGTCTTCCATCTCCCCGGTCACCCAACAGAGGACATCGTACTGCGAAGAAGCGGCACTCATCACACCGCTATGGCTGGTCACTTCCTTGTCACGGAGAGGGACGTTTCCCCATGCCTCTGCAAGAATGAAATGATAGTAAGCACGGAGGAAGCGTGCTTCGGCATACATCTGTCCGCTTGTATCCAGTTCTGAAGCCGAAATAGCTTCCATGAAGGCATTTGCATTTCGGATACCCTCATAAATGCGCGTCCAGGTCTGATAAATATAGGTATTGCCTGCGTCAAAGCGGTACTGCTGCAGAGACGTATTTGAAGAGGGTTGACGGTTGAAGTAGGAAAGGTCGTCGGTATTGGCAATCATCTGGGAGTAGAAATTGCCATAAAAAGCCTCATGGCTCATTGCACCGTAAACACCTGCCAGGCCATATTTGGCCTCAGACTCGCTTTTGTAGAACGTTTCCTTGCTAATCACGGTTGGTGTGAGTTCCAGAAAACTGCAGGAAGAGAGCCCTGCTGCCATGAAGGCAAATAATGCTGTATATATCTTTTTCATAACACTTCCGGGACTAAAAACTTACATTCGCACCAGCGGTCAGGCCAAAGGCGCGCGGATAAGCAGACCAGTCAAACCCGGGGGTAAGGACTGAATTTCGTGTAGAGACTTCCGGATCAGGGCCGGAATAGGAAGTGAGGACAAAAAGGTTTTCTCCTGACAAGTAAACTCTCATGCTTGAGGCGTGGATGCGACGAAGAGCCCTTGGAGGAAGATTGTAACCCAGCGTGACGTTCCTTAGTCGAAGGAAAGAGCCGTCTTCAATAACCCTAGATGAGTAAACCGACATGCCGTTTGCATTGACGCGCGGAATATTCGAATCGGGGGCCGATACTTCGTCGAATCGGCTCTGGTATGAACTGAACTGGTTCAAATTGAGTTTTGTTCCATTCTCAAACACAAGTCTGTTGGCATTGAGGACGTCGTTTCCGTAGCTCCATGAGAAGAAGAAGCCTAAGTCGAAACCTTTAAATGTGAAATTACTGCCGAAACCGCCCGTGTGCAGCGGCTGACCGCAGCCTATGATAGTACGGTCATCGTCGTTTATAACACCGTCGGCATTGATATCACGGTATTTAGGGTCTCCGGGACGCACATTCGAGCGTCCTACGCTTGTCATATATGCAACGCCATCCTTGAGGAGCCCGGCATCCGTGAAATCCGAGCCCTTGTATGTGCCGTCAAAGATGAAGCCGTACATCATGCCGGAAGGCTTGCCCACCTGGGTGATATAAGGATTCTGGCTATTGTACTGCTGGTCCCATGATACAGACCTTAGGAGTGAGTACTGGTTGTCCGTGAGACCAGTAACGTTGTTGCGGTTAATACCAATGTTGAAGTTGAAAGACCACTCGAAGTCACGGGTGCGCACCGGAACAAGGTCCAGAGTAAGTTCAAGGCCTTTATTCTGCATGGAGCCAATATTGAGCATCTCTGTGGTATAGCCCGAAGAAGCAGGGATAGTTGCAGCAAGAAGCAGGTCATAAGTGCTCTTGACGTAAACATCTCCCGTGAACTTGATACGGTTTTCAAAGAATGCCAGGTCAAGGCCTACGTCAAACTGCTCGGTAGTCTCCCATTTGAGGTCGTCATTCGCCATGTTCGAAGGAAAGTAGCCTGCTACCGACTGGCCTCCGAAAACGTAGTCGAAGGATTCCTGGTTGCCTGGAAGGGTTGCTATCTGGGAATAGAAGTCGTACGGAGTAGATGTGCGGTTATTTCCGGTAAGGCCCCATGAGACACGTAGCTTTCCGTTGGAGAGCCACTTTTTCCCTTTCAGGAAGTCTTCACGGTTGAAATTCCAGGCAAGGGATGCCGAAGGGAAATAGCCCACCCTGTTGTGTGAGGGGAATTTTGAGGAGGCATCGGCACGGAATGAGGTCGTAAGGTAATACTTGTACTTGTAGTTATAGTTGAGACGGAGAGCGCCTGACATCATTCTCCAGTCGTACTCGAAGGGCGTGACAGTCTGGTACTGGCCCGTGTGAAGGCCGCGGAGTCCCAGGGCTTCGGTGGTCATCTGAGTTACGTTGGTACCATAATAGTCGTAATTCTGGCCCTGGAGCGAGAATATCCCGATGAGCTGAAAGTGGTGCTGGCGCCTGATGTGCTTGTTCCAGGTGAGGACATAATCGTTGAGCCATGTGCTCTGGTCATACCAGTAGATGGAGCCGTTGATACCTTTGCCGGAAGGAGAGCCTTCGTAACCGGTGTAAGTCTGTGAACCGTTGAAGGCCTCATTGCGGCGCTTGTTCATGGTGTAGGCGCCGGTAACTTTCAGAGTAAGGCCCTCGGCAATGGTCCAGACAAGGGAGCCGTTGACGTTCAGATAATCCTGGACATTGTGCCGATACTCGTTCCTGACGGTCTTTGCCGGGTTGAAGCGGTAGTCGTTGGAGCTGGCTATATCGGCATCTACAAGTCCGTCGTACCAGCCGTCATCGTTGTCCCCGATTTGGGAAAGCGGACGTATGGGACGGTAGCCCCATACGGAATACATGAGCCAGCCTGAGGCGGAAGAAGACTGCTGGGCGCTGGTGGGGTTGGTTCCGCTTGTGGCACTGCGTGAATAATTGACAAGGAGATTCAGCTTGAGTTTGTCATTTATCTTCTGGGACATGTTCAACTTTCCCTGGTAACGCTGAAAATTGGAATTCACGATGATTCCGTCCTGATCCAGGGCCGACAGCGAAATGTTGTAAGTGTTGCCGGTCTTGTCGCTTCCTCCGGAGAGGGAAACTGAGTGATTCTGAACAAGGGCGTCGCGGTATATCCGGTCCTGCCAGGAAACAGCCTTAACGTCTCGGTAGTCTTCAAGAGAATACTTGTCTGTGATATAGTAATTGGTTCCATGGGTCTGGTCTGTGATATCCCGCTGCAGACGCACAAACTCATAGGCGTCCATCAGCGACACCGGATTGGATATACGGTTACCGGTCCAGGCGGCAGAAAAATTCACTCTGGGCGCACCGGTAGAGCCCCTTTTGGTAGTAATTACCACAACTCCGTTGGCTCCGCGGGCTCCATAAATCGCAGTTGCCGATGCATCCTTGAGGATGTCAACAGTCTCGATATCGGCAGAGCTCAGAGACGTTGCCATGGAGCTTTCGGAGGGGAAGCCGTCAATGATATACAGAGGCGCACTGGACTGCGTGAGGGAGTTGTTTCCGCGAATCACTATTTCTGCATTTGAGCCGACGGAGCCGTCGGTGGTCGTCACCACAACGCCGGCAACACGGCCGCTCAGGGCCTGGTCGAAACTGGTGACAGGAGCTTTGAGGACCTCATCCATGGACACGGAGGCAGCAGCACCCGTAAGGTCCCGCCTGGCTACGGAAGTATAACCGTCGCTCACAACCTGGGAAGCTTCAAGAGTCACGTAGTCTTCCAGCATCACCACATTGATGACGGTGCGGCCAGATACGCTCTCTGTCAGGTCCTGATATCCAAGGCATGAGAAAACCAAGGATGCTTTGGCTGGGACCGTGAGAGCCCAGTTGCCATTGGCATCGGAAACCGTTCCGTTGGAAGTGTTTCCGGCCTCAAATACGGTGGCGGCAATGACGCCTTCACCGCTGGTGTCTGTTATGCGTCCCTTTACGCTTACGGTCTGACCCATAAGTATTTGGGCACACAATAAGCCTGGAAGCATTATCAAAAGAAACTTCGTAATAAGTTTCATGGTGTTATAATCTTTTCAGTGAAAATTCTACCGGATGACCGTGACGGCAAGTCACGTTGAGTATAGTATTCTCCCCTTTCGAGGACACGTGGACATCTGTTCCGAAGACATCGTCCACATAAGGCTGCCCAAGGGTCCAGCGACCTGATATAACAAGCGTACGCATGAGCGGCTGGCTTTCCTGAGGCGTCGTATAGGTCTTTTCCGTAATGCCCAGATCCGGGGTGCAGACACTCATGATGCGTCCTGCTTCCCCATCACGTTCCATCACTATGGTCCGGGCAGGAACAGTCATCGATTCAGAAGAATAGTCTTCGTATGCCACACAGGCTGTAATTCCCGTGGCATTATCCTTCACGATATGGGCGCGATGGCTGGCTTCCAGAACTTTATAGGGACGTTTTTTGGAGCACGCTCTCCTCTGGGCCGACGTGGGTTCCACAAGGAGTAGATACTCATACGAATCGTGGTCTGGAGAGTTGCCATGATCCAGCACAGCCGATATGAAATCTCCCTCGCCGCTTTTCTTTCCCGTATTGTCAGGAGACTGCTGATGCTGGCGGTAGATGACCAAATCATGGGCATCGTAAAGGATATAGCAGTTGCCCTTGAGGTCTTCCACCACTACCCTGCCCTGCTTTCTGAGGGTTTCAGGGAAACCGTTCATGAGTTCCCCGTTCACCAGTATTGCCTCGGAGGGCTGGGAAAGCCGCTGCTGGAAAAGGGTGGTTTCCGTAGGGTATTCTGAAGAATTGGTAATATCCGTACCGATGAAAACAATGCGGTTGTCAAAGCAGAAAACGCTCTTGGTGGCAGTGGCACCGCTACAGAAATTCTTCCTGTCTTTTTCTACATAGGTAAAGGCAAGGACACCGTTTCTCCCTTCCAGGGACGATACTCCCGGGAAAGGGTTGTCATTCCTTTCCATGAGTGTGCCGGGAAGAGGGCTGTTGAGTTTGTCCCAAGGCAGGTGGATGGTGGTGGTTCCTGGAAGGCGGTTCCAGTCCCAACCAGCCTCTTCGTAACGAGAGTCTTCCATTCCGGCAGGCTTGCCTGAATTGATTACCTGGACAGAGCCATAGCTCTGATAGCGGCCATAGCGGTTGTTCTTCGCATAGATTTCGGATCCCCAGACATCGCTGTTATACGCCTTAAGGGTAACCGCCCATCCGCCGCGACGGTGCATTCCAAATGCCCCGTAGTTATATACAAAAAAGCCTTCGGGAGGTGCCGATTCTGTGATTTTTGCGGCTTTTAGGGCTGCGCTCACCGTCTTGTCATTACCCTTTAGGTATAGGAAGGCGCCGCCAAGATCTGGGTCAATGTCACCGCCGTTCCCGCTAAGGTCTCCAAGTACTGCAAGGTAGCCGTAGGTGTTCCTTACCTTGGCGGGAATGTCGCCGCCAAAAGGGTGTCGGCCTGATATACCGGTTGCCCAGTCATACTTGTTGCACCATGTGCGTAGCGCAAGAAGACCGGTTTTGACGCAACGGCGTGCCTCTTCCGAGGGCACGAAAGAAGTGCCGGCCACAAGCCTGAAATATGTACCAAGCGTGCTGTATGCGCCTGTGGCATAAGCGGGGTAATTGCCACCGTGGTGGAAGGTTGTACCATCTATTTTGATGCCGCCAAGCGTGCCATGGGAATAGCGCATAGAGCCGTCCATCCAGCGTGTCAGGGCATCCCAGTGGGACTGCTGCAGGGCCGGTGTGTCTTGAAGCATGCAAACCACCATCTTTGGAAGCAGCAGGGTGTTCCAGGAGTCAACTATCTCGTCACGGTCATTTTCGAAAGGCAGGCGGCATTCGGCCTCACCGCTCCAGTATGCAAGGGCATCACGGTATGTTTCCATGCAGCCTCGAGCACGGATTTCATCTCGGAGAAGCCATAGGGCATCGGCCCAGCCGCGGATGTTGTATCCGTAGTGATGGTTTGTTCCCATGCCGCTTCCTTTGTCGACGCCCTGCCAAATCAGATGATCAGCCACAAGGAAAAAACGTTCAAGGGCATCCTTGCTGCCGGTGACACGGTAGTCAATGGCTAGCCTGTACATGATGGTGAAGACCTTCTGCATACGAATGTCGTCAGAGGTGCTTTCGTCGTTGCTCACAATGGGGATTCCCCTGGGCGTTCCGTCAGGGAGACGCTGCAGTTTCAATGCAGCAAAGTCCTTTTCAAGGATCTTGCGGTAGGGAACGGGGTCATAAGCACCTCCGGAGGGCATTTCATCGCGAAAATAATCATCCAAGTGAGCCTGCATAAGAGCCAGGGACTGCTCGTCAACATCTGAAGACGGCTCCAGATGCGGATAGTTCTCCCATTCATGGAGGCGTGCCCAATGCCACATGTTGCGGCGTGTAATAAAGTGATTGTTCCCGGGAATCTGGGCGTCCGGCGTGTTCTGATGGTGGATGGCAGCGGCACTGAACGTGAGCCTGTCCAGACAGAAAGTGCCCGAAGCCACGCGAGCCGATGGCCTTATGGCCATGAGCACGCCGTCATGACGCCGGTCTTTCATAGGGATGTCTCCAACGAAACCATCGGCAGTGAGCATGTCTTCATAACGGACCCAGGCTGCGCGCCAGCCGCGGTAGTTCATCCCAAAGTCGAACCAGCATATATCCTGGCCGTCCTGGCCGCGGAAAAACACCCTCACAGGCTCCTGGGAAGGGGTTTCGTTGCACAGCCAGAACATGACGCCCCCTTTGCGGCCGGACATGAACGCCTGGATGGCCTGAGGGTCCTGAAGGAGTAATTCGGCCTGGCCGGTCCAAGAAAAACGGAGCGAAGCGGCACCGTCCTTGAAACGGTCGGTGTCTGTGCTCACGCTTCCCCTTCCCCGCACCTTGACCTGCGAAGGAACGGTCTCAAAATCGTATCCGTAAAGGCCGACACTGCCCATGACAAACGCCAGGGCTATGGAACAAAACTTACGCATTATTTAAGTCTGCTTCTTCTCAAAAGAGCTTCAAGGAAATAATAATCGGCATAGTTCAGCGGGACGTCAATGTTACTTCCGTGAGGAAGGGAGCCCACGCTGTGTTTGAGGATGAAGCCACCGTTAGTACCCACGGAGGCTCTGTATGCATCAGAGGACAGGGATGTAAGCACTTTGTCGGCAGTTTTCCTGTAAAGGGTGTTCTCTGTAAGAGAGTAAAGATGGTAGAAGGCACTTGCCATGATAGAGGCCGATGATACGTCGCGGAATGTGTCGGGAATGTTCGGGTCGTCAAAATCCCAGTAAGGGACGCCGTCTTCTGGAAGCCTGCCCATGATATATGCCGCAACCTTTTCAGCCTGAGTCAGGTAACGCTCAAATCCGGTATAGGCGTATACCATTGCGTAACCGTAGATGGCCCAAGCCTGACCGCGTGCCCAGGCCGACTCGTCTGCATACCCCTGGGCTGTGCAGCGGCGGCGGACCTCTCCGGTTTCGGGCTCATAATCCACGACATGATAGCAGCTTGCATCCGGGCGGAAGTGATTCTGCATGGTTTTGTCGGCATGGCTTACGGCAATGTTGAAGTAGGTGGAGTCACCACTCATGCGAGTTGCATTGAAAAGCAGTTCCAGATTCATCATATTGTCTATGATGACGGGGCATTTCCAGCCTCGTTCTGCCTGCCAGCCGCGGTCTGTGTTCCATGATTGAAGGACTCCGGCGCCCTGTCGGAAGCGAGTGGAAAGGGACTTTGCCGTATTCAAGATAACGTCCTTGTACTCAGGAATCTTCTTCAGTCTGAGGCCATTGCCGTAACTGTCATATACCATGAATCCAACGTCATGGTGCCATTTGAGGTACTGAATGCTGTCTAACTTCTCCGTGTGGCGCCTGGCGTGGATTGCCCATGAATCGTCACCGGTAAGTTCATACATGTACCACAGAGTACCTGCGAAAAAGCCGCTGACCCAGTCGTCTTCAGGGACGAACTCCACCTCTCCGTTTTTGAATGTGGAGGGGATGCGGAGAGTGTCCCCCTCCTCGCTCAGGGCAAGGAGGGAAGACAGCTGAACCTTAGCAATCTCCGTGTTTTCGATGACAAGGCGGTCAACCGGACGGCAGCATACAGCCAGGATGATTGCGGCAGCTATGGCAGCTATAGTTTTGATGCAGTCCATCACGGATTAGTCGTTCTGTGGTCCGTAAGCCTTGTAAGCAGCCTTCAATGTATATGCACCAGTGGTGGTATTGAAGGAATCGAAGGGGTTCTCAGGCTCATTGGATAGAGCATTGGCAACCCCTGCCGGCTGACCATAACCGTTTCCGGAATATACCCAAGAGCCACCGTCAAGGCCATAAATAACATCTCCTGTGTTTTTGATGACACCCTTATCCTGAGCCGCGGAGAAGAGATAATACGTTTTGCTTGTTCCGCCGGTAATGGGAGAATAATAGATATTTCCTCCAATAATAAAAGAAGATACCTGAAAGTGACGGAATAAACCGTTTGCACTCTGGAAATTATAGAAGACGTTGTTCAGGATTGAAACACTTCCTGTCCAAGCTGCGGAATTACCGGCATTTGTCTGTTCTGTCGCATTTGCATAGTTTATGACCTGGAAAGTATTTAGCGAAGGACTGTAAACCACGTTGTTCTCGAAAACAATATCCTGGTAAATATCCATTCCCGGAGAAGATCCGGCATTAACCAACGTTACTATTGCGGTAGTTTTGATGTTGGAATGCACAAAACGAAGGCTTGAAATACCGTAGCTGGTGAGGTTGATTGCAAAAAGATTCTTGCTCAGAATGAGATGGCAGTCATCGAAGTGGAACTTGTTAAAAGAGGATGTAGCGCCGGCATTATTGAAGGCATAACCGTCTGAAATACTCGTCCCATCGAAAACGATACCCTTCATGACGAGTGAACCGCCACGGAAAACTGAATAGCGCGCAGGCTTTAATGCTATAGTTGTATTTGGATAGCGATTGACAAGCACCAATTCCTGGCTGAGAGTCAGAGCCGCCGTATAAGTGAAATCAGCTGAACCACTAAGGAATACAATGGCCTTTTTCCCAGAAACCGAAGAACGGATATCCGGAGTAATGTCAGAATCAAGAGCCAAAATCTGATTTGCACCGCTAAAATCGGCCTTGTTGTAGCCAATACCTGCTATTTCAATAGTGGCGCCGGCGGTGAAAGCGGCGTAAAGATCGTTGTCGAAGGAGAGACCGCTGATGTTTCCAAGCTTCACGAACTGATTGCGGTCAAAAGCCACACTGCTTTTTGTGGAGCGGATTGCGAAGGTTCCGTCAGTCTTGGTGAGGACGAAGGTGATGCCACGTGAGAAGGTGACAGGAGCTACCACAAAATAATAGGTGCCGCCTTTGGAGATAACACTTCCGTCGGCATGGTTCATGGTTACCGAGATTTCTGATGCCGTAGCCAGAGGACTTCCCCCATTATAATCAATGCTCACTTTCCCCGCTATCTTTTCGTTGTTGTTACCCATTAGGGTGATGCTCTTGACGTCATCCTCATTAAGAGTAAACTGCACGAGAGCGCCCACATTTTTATAGTAGAGGGACATATCTGAAACTGTGGTGTATGCGATGGAGAGATTTGCAGCCGGGTCAAAGCTGCCATCAGTAGCCTCCTGGACAGCAGGAAGAGTTGATGAGATGACGCTTCCTGAGATGGAGGAAGACGCGTTGTAAGGATAGATACTATAGAAATTGGCGGCGCCTTGTGTTACAGAAGCTGATACTGAGTTTCCAGACACTGTAAAAGGAGTGTTCAGGAAGCCCTGGATATCATCATAAATGGCTACCTGATCCACATCATTTGTCCAGACAACGGCGTGATCATCCAAACTGCTCTTTACGCCATCTGTAAAAACGGAGAATGTTACATCTATCATTTTGTAAGCAGACTCGGGCGCTTCCTTAGCACATGAAGCGAACGCCAGCAGCGACAGCAAATACATTTTAACAGCTTTTTCCATAACCTATGCACCAAATTAAGTTAAAGTCGGCAGAAACTCCAAGCAGACTGGCATTCCAGTCAAAGTTCATGTCATTATCAAAGGATTCATTACGTGCCGATGCACACACAGGTCCTTCTATTTCTATCCGGAAGACCTGGCAAATTGGAGCAGTATAGCCCTTGGCCGCATGCTCCATAACTCTAGAAATGTGTTTCATGATATAGTTTTGGTTGTTTGTGCTACGTGGTTTTGTGCAAAAGTATTGAGAAATAATGCAAGTTGCGAATACGAAAATACAAATTTTTAGTATTTTTGTCCAATAAAGAAAAAGTGCACATTTATCATGATAGCCCATATAAAAAGACTTTTCACTGTACTGTTGAGCTTTTCCCTGGGAATAGCCGCAGCAGGAATGCCTTATTTCAGGCACCTTACAACAAGTGACGGACTGGCGCACCCCAATGTCATGTCCATCTGTCAGGATTCACTTGGCAGGATCTGGTTCGGAACAGAAAACGGATTAAGTATTTATAACGGTTCACGTATAATCTCATACAAGCCATACGACATTGTTTCCGGCAGTATTTGTTTTAAAGAGAGTCTGATTAGGAAACTTGTCTGTGACTTCAGGGGCAGGGTATTTTTCCTTACTTCCAGTGAACTGGTATGCTTTGACCCACAAACAGATGTGATGGAAACCCTGCTTGAAGGAGATATCACCGCCCTTCATATAGATGATGGACAGGCGTGCGCCGTGCATGGACATGAACTATTATACTACAACGAGGATAATGCCCGTATGGAGAGCAGGCAAGAATTGCCGTTTACAGGAATAACTGACATGCTCCGTCAAGATGGGAGCATGTATATCATTTGCCCGGAGGGCCTCTATCTTGCAAGGGAAAACGGTCCATACAAACAGCTTAGCAACATCGGAGACCTATACTCCCTTTTTGCATCGTCATCTGGAGAAATTTGGACAGGAAGCAATACGGAAGGACTTCTACGTGTATTTCCCAACGGCTTAATCCGTCATTACACAACAGCGCACGACAGAGAAAAGGGGTTTTTGAGCGACAACATCCGGGCTGTTGCTGAAGACAGTGAATCCCGTATATTGTTCGGAACATTCAAGGGGCTTTACGCATATACGCCATCTACAGATTCTTTCCGCTCCTATTACCGGGAAGACAGGGAGGGCGGACTGTCGAGTTCCTCCATCCATGCACTAATGAAGGACAGGGACGGAATCCTGTGGGCTGGAACATACTACGGAGGTGCTAATTATACAGACGCCAGAACAGGAGCTTATTCTTTCTTCCCGGCCACCAGTAACGTTGAAGGCGGTCTTTCTTTCCCTGTAGCGGGTCACTTGACGGAGGATGGAGACGGCGGTATCTGGATTTGCACTGAAGGAGGCGCGCTGAACAGGCTTGACCCGATAAGCGGGAAAGTATCGGTCTATGGAGAAGAATTTTTCACAAACGCAAAATGGCTGGTAGATTACCCTGAAAAACAATTAATGTACATAGCCACCAACAGGCATGGCCTTTTCCGTCTTGATAAAAGAAACGGTCAGATCTCACCGGAAATAAGCCCGGGAGAGAACGATTCTCCTTTCTATGTCATAAATGTAGTAGACCGCTACAAAGACCAATTGATTCTCTCAACCAATGATGGTGTTTGGCTCCACAACCTCACAAGCAGGATTGACACTCTACTTTATCCACGTACAGATGGCATAAGGTATGTTCACGAAGTCATCAGTGGCAACAAACTGTATCTTGCATCTTCGACCGTCGTCGAATTTGACCTTGACCGCAGAACCATACTCAATGAATATCCCATCAACACAGACACAGGCAGAGCAAGGCCAATGCGCATTTTGGTTCAGAAAGACGGAACAATTTATGCCAGCACATTCGGCCACGGTCTGTTCCGCCTTGAAGATGGTGTATTCAAGCCGTTAAAGGGGACACCGCATAACGGATATCAGATGGTTGCAGCAGGGAATGGGAATATCCTTGTATCGGGAGAACAGCAGATACTGCTTTTGGATGCAGACGGTCATGAACTCCAACGCTACCGGATAGGTGAGAATCTGCCACTGGAGGCTATGGTTCTGGACAGCGGGCTTTTGCTCACCCAAAACGGGACCATTTATGCCGGAGGAACTAACGGGCTGATTAGTTTTTCCCTCAATGCCCTGAACGGTGAACAAAGGGATAGTTTGTATATCAGTAATATTTACGTAAACGGAGAAGCAATCCCGACATCCGTTCCCATCACTGAAAAAGTGAAACTTAAGGGCTCCCAGAAGCGACTGGACATATATTTATCTTCACGGCACAACATAACTTCGCTCAACTGGTCACGGTATGAATACTGCCTCCAGGGACGAGATGACAGTTGGATTGCAATGGAAGGGCCATCTCTATACCTTGCCGAACTCAGTGTGGGCAGATACCAATTGAAGATAAAGGACAAAGACGAAAACGCTCCCATCTGCTTCTTGGATTTGGACATACTCCCCCACTGGTATGCAACGCAAACAGCGATAATCCTTTACATCATCTTGTCAATTGTTTTCATCTGGTTCCTTGGACGTTCATTCTATATACGTCAGGAAGCAGTAAGGGCACAAAAACTCAACGAGACCAAACTGCGCTTTTTTACCACAGTGAGCCATGAACTCCGGAGCCCCCTCACAATCATTATTGCCCAGATAGACAGTATCATGCAGGCATTCCACCTGGCACCGCAGGTGCGGTCCAAAATGGGGAAAGTACGCGCCCAGGCGCAGCAGATGAACCAGATGGTGAGCGAAATCATTGATTTCAGGAAGTTCGAGCAGAAAATGGTAACCTTGCACCTTTGCAGTACCCCGGCAAATCTATTTGTCGCCGACATAGTTGAGAAATTCAAGGAACTGGCCGCTTCCAAAGATTTGGAAATGAGTTTCATACCCGCAAAAGGAGATCCCAAAGTCTCCATTGACAGCTATCAGATGCAGAAAGTTCTGATGAACCTCATTTTCAATGCCGTTAAATTCACTCCCAGTGGTGGACGAATAGAGTTGGAAGTTGAGAACCTCACTTCCACGGAACTTGTTATAATCCATGTACGTGACACAGGTATAGGCATAAAGGAGGAAGACCTGGAACGTATTTTCGAGCGCTTCTATCAGGCACAAGGGACAGAGCGCGTAGCCGAAGGTTTCCCAAGCTCCGGTATAGGTTTAGCGCTGAGCAAAGACATTGTACAGTTACATAATGGTCAAATTCGGGCAGAAAACCGCCCGGGAGGTGGCTCCGACTTTGTGATTACTCTCTATGCAGACACAACCGTCACACCGGCACCTGTGCCCGAAAGCACCGATAATGGGCCATCCAAGGGCTCAAAGATTGTCATAGCAGAGGATAATCCTGAGATGATGAACCTTCTCAAAGAACTGTTTGGAGTTCAATATGAGGTTTTCGAAGCCGGTGACGGGTATGAAGCTCTGGAGCTCGTCAAGATGGTAGAGCCTGACCTTGTCCTCACTGATCTTGTCATGCCCAGAATGGGAGGAGATGAACTCCTTGCAGCCATAAAGGGAGATCAGAGGCTCGGATCCATCCCGGTAGTGCTGCTCACCGCCATGGATGACAATCAGAATCGCATGGAAGGCCTCTTGAAAGGGGCCGATGATTTCATTGCAAAACCCTTTGATTCCAAAATCCTTCTCACGCGTTGCAACAATATTGTACGCAGCAAGCATGGGCAATCTGACGAAAATGCCGGAAAAAGGATGTCACTCATCGCCACCAATCAGGAAGAGAAGGAGTTTTTAGAGCGTGTCTCTACCATCATAGACGAGAATATTGGAAACGCAGACTTGGACATGGACACGCTTGCTTCACTCATGAACATGAGCCGCTCACGCTTCTATAGCCGCTTCAAAGATATTACCACCGAGACTCCCGCACACTATATCAACTCAAGAAGACTGAACCAGGCCTGCGAACTGTTGAGTTCGAGGCCCGGTCTAAGTATAGCCGAAATCTCAGACAGACTGGGATTCAATACGCAAAACTATTTTTGCCGACGCTTCAAAAAGCGTTATGGCATATCTCCTAAACAATATAGGAAGAATGCCTTTGATAAAAGCTAGCTCTATAAGCCTGAAACAAGGAGAAACCACTCTGAGGGCTCCTTGATGTTGCCCTTGGACCAGCAGGAGCCAAAGAAGTAGGAAACGCTTTCCCCGGACTTAATGGTCTTGAGGAGGAGGGCGTGGTCAAGCTCTTCGCATGCAAATACCTTCTCTGCGCCGGGAAGGACAAGGGCTACGCCAAGCATGCCGTCTTCCGGCTCTATGCTCTGGTCCGATGCCTTTTCCCAGATGGCGTAGCTGCAGGCGGTCTCCTTGGACTCCGCTACCGTACCCTGGGCGCTGTGAAGCTTGATGCCGGCTGCGACGGTGAGCTGATCGGCACCGGTGAAGGTGTAGGTGTCTTCAGCGGCGGTGAAGTAGCTGCCGGCGGTGACGGTGACCTTCTTGTCAAGAGTGACGAATATGCCTTCAGCGGCCTCCCACTGGGGGTAGTGAAGGGCAAACACAATCTGTTCCGGCGTAGTTTCCAGGATCTCGCAGCTGCGGTAGTTGGTGGCGGGATAGCAAAGCTTCCCGTCTATGAAAGGCACGCTGGCGCCGCCTCCAAGGGATACCGCAACCTTGTAACAGTCCTTGCCGCCGTGGTTGTGGTGGTAGTATTCAGGGTCTTCCATGGCACCGGCGTACCACTCGTCGGCGACAAGCTTTCCGGGGAGTTTCACCCAGATGTCAAGGCCGGGGGAAGTAGGGTTGCCTTCAAGGGCCTTTCCGTAGAAACGGCCGGCTATGAGGTCGTTTTCGAAGACGAAGTCATCGGCACGCTCTGGGACGGCGCGGGCCATGACTTTCTGCTCCGGCTTGGGAGCGCAAGCCGCCATCCCAAGGACGGCGGCTGCAAGTATAAGTAAACGTTTCATTATCTGAGGTCTGTGGTTTTACAGCCGTCCATGTCGCCGTAGTCGTCGTTCTCTCCGCACATGCCCCAGATGAAGGTGTAGTTGCGGGTTGCACATGCGCTGTGGATACTCCACTGGGGGGAGATTACGGCCTGCTCGTTGTGCATCCAGATGTGGCGGGTCTCCTGGGGCTCTCCCATGAAATGGCACACTGCGGCATCGTCCGGGAGCTCAAAGTAGAAGTAGACTTCCATGCGGCGGTCGTGCGTGTGGGCAGGCATGGTGTTCCAGGTGCTTCCTGGAGCCAGTTCCGTCATACCCATCTGGAGCTGGCAGCAAGGGACCACTTCCTTCACCAGAAGGCGGTTGATGGTCCTTTCGTTGGACTCCTCAAGTGAGCCAAGGTGCATTACCACGGCATCCTTCTTCGAGATGTGTTTCACGCCGGTTTCCTTGTGGGCGGTGGCGGAGTTGAAGTAGAACTTGGCGGGGTTTGCGGGGTCCAGGCTGCGGAAAGAGACGTGGCGGTTTCCACGGCCGATGTAAATGGCCTCCTTGAAGGGGATGGTGTACTCATCTTCCCCTACCTTCACGACGCCGGTGCCGCCGACGTTGATGATGCCCAGTTCGCGGCGCTGTGTAAAGAAATCGGCCCTGAGGATGTCCGGGGCGGTGAGCATAAGCTCTTCCTTCACAGGGACGGCGCCGCCGGCGATGATGCGGTCGAACATGGAGTAGACCATGTTGATTTCATCCGGGACCATTACGTTTTCTACCAGATATTCCTTACGGATACGCTCTGTATCATAGTGTTTTGCGTCCAGGTTGCTGGAAGCCTGACGCACGGTGCAATTAACTTTTGCCATATTACTGAGGTTGTTTTCCAATGTAAGCCAGAATACCGCCGTCCACATAGAGGATGTGGCCGTTCACGGCATCAGATGCGTGGGAGGCCAGGAAGACGGCGGGACCGCCAAGTTCCTCCGGTTCAAGCCAGCGCCCTGCGGGGGTCTTGGCGCAGATGAAGGAGTCGAAGGGGTGGCGGGAGCCGTCGGGCTGCCTTTCACGAAGGGGTGCGGTCTGCGGCGTTGCAATGTAGCCAGGGCCGATACCGTTGCACTGTATGTTGTACTCTCCGTACTCTGAGCAGATGTTGCGGGTGAGCATCTTGAGGCCGCCCTTTGCAGCGGCGTAGGCGCTAACGGTCTCACGGCCAAGTTCGCTCATCATGGAGCAGATGTTGATTATCTTGCCCTCGCGGCGCTCCATCATTTCAGGAAGGACGGCGCTGGAGACAATGTAAGGGGCTACAAGGTCCACGTCTATGACCTGCTGGAACTCTGCACGCTTCATCTCGTGCATGGGAATGCGCTTGATGATGCCGGCGTTGTTCACCAGGATATCTATCTGACCAACTTCCGCGTGTATTTTCTCTACGGTTTCCTTGACGGCGACCTCGTTGGTGACGTCGCAGACATAGCCGTGCACGTTGGTTATGCCGGCCTCCTTGTAGTTACCAAGGCCGCGCTCAAGAGCTGCCTCGTTGATGTCATTGAAAATGATGTTCTTGATGCCTGCAGCCACGAATGCTTTGGCAATGTTGAACCCGATTCCGTAGGAAGCGCCGGTGATCCAGGCGTTCTTGCCTTCGAGGGAGAAAATGTTGGTCATATAAAGTGTATTAAGAATTGTCGCAGTGCAAAGATACAAACGATTGCAGGATTTTCCAACAACTTTAGGAACTATATGTCCTTACAGTTGATATTAATCTCCTGGACGGCGCTCTTGTAAAGGTTGTCGCCAGGTGCCTCAAGGCATATTGTGATACCTTTCCAAAGGCGCTTGGGGTCCTTCCCGAAATAGTCCGGGTCTACCTTGAAAGAATAAGGACCGGTCTGAACGGCAGGGCCGCTGATGAGAACGACTCTAGGAGTAACGCGTGCATGGTTTAGGCTTGGAGTCCTTCGGTCTTCCTTAACGAAAAACGGTCTTAAGGTAAACTCAGAGCCGTAAAAATCGGCATTTATCTTTATGTGTTTTGATGAATCGTACACGAGGGGCTCTCCGTTAAGGGTTGCGTTAAGGTACTGCATCTTCTTGCCGGCAGATTCACGGTAACGCTCCTTTGTGAGACGAACCATCTCCGCGTCCTGGTACCAGAACTGCTCGTGAGGGTCGTCGGTCTCTGTTCCGTCAGGGAACCAACGGGAATAATACTCTCCGCCTTCCGGGCGGGGGTTCTCCAGGGCCTTGGCTATGAAACGTGCCATGTAGTCCTGCGTCTCCTCACAGAGGTCAAAATGCCCCTTCCCGGCATCGCAAAGGAAAGATATGCGGCTTTCCGGATACATCATCCTGAAAGCCAGTGCCGGAAGAAGGCGCGCCTCCCACCACTCGTACTCCCCCATAATCATGAGGCCGGGGATTCTGTCTATGTTTCGTGTCCTTCCCCACTCTATGTTGGCTCGTCCGTAACCGCAGAGGTTTGTCCTGGGAGCATCTCCATGGTACGATATTATACAAAGTGTACGATCCGGATTCCAGGCAGCGAAATTCCAGGGGAAGGTGGCCTGCGCAGAATGCCCGAATGGGATTATCGGGGCATTTTCCAGCTCCGGATGGCCTGATTTGAGGGCAAGGTCCTTCATTATTGCAAGGAACCTTTCCCGGCAGCCATCAGATTCGTCCCAGTTCTGGGATCCTCGCTGAACAAAAGCCATGGCAACCCCAAGGGAATCCATTTTGTGAACAAAGAATTCACTGCGGAAGAGAACCTCCTCCGTCATATTCTGATGGCAGTAAAGAACCGCCTTTACCTCCCGGCCGCCATCAGGCAGGTGCAGCCATGCCCGTGAACCCTCCTCACCCGTGAAGATGAGAGACAGCGAGATTACCAGTAGTTTCAGCATCTGCTATTTTACAAACTTGAGACCTTCTACGTGAGAGCCCACAAACATGGGTACGAAATCTGCCGTAGAATACCATGCAGGCTTTCCAGGCATGTCGTCACTGATGACCCTTCCGTTTATCTTGAGGCCCTCGAAGGTTACGTTTTTCACATTATGCAAGGAGTCATATCCGGTGATGACAGACATGTTAGGAAGTTCCCCGTAATAGCGGATATTGCGGAAAGTGACATTCTCAACGCCAGCCCCCGGTGCAGTGCAATATTTCTGGTTCCAGCCCACTTTGACCTGGAGGATGGAACCCTGTAGAATCTGCTCGATGCGGATATTGTCAAACAGGATGTCTTTGACATAGTTTCCGTCCCCGCAGTTGATTGCAAGGCAGCCTTGATAGTCCACCTGCGGCTCACTCTGGCAGATGATATCCAGATTGTCATACTGCAGCCCTTCAATCACATCCCCCACGGAAGGATTTCCATGGAGGCCTATGAAAATGGGATGGGCAACATCTGCCCAGAGGGTGGAATTGGTCATCCGTACGTTCCGGACACTGCCTGAGAAGCCCTTCCGAGTGGCATAAACGGTAGTGCAGTCATCACTATTACGGCAGAACACCCTGTCAAAGAGGATGTTACTGCACCCGCCAAAGACATTGAGCCCGTCGCCCCACTGGGGATGGGAGATGGATCGGACATCGTGAAGAATCACATTCGAAGACTCTCCTATAGGACATGTGTTGACAATAAGACCGTCTACCACTATATTTTCCGAACGATAAATATGGCAGCCTTCATATCCCCTTGAAGGTCGGGCTATGCCGCGCCCAAGTATACTAACGTTCTGTGCATCCTCAATGGCAAATGTGCCGGTAAAGTAGCTTCCGCCCTCAAGATATACAGTTGTATTGGAAGGGACCTTTATGATTTGTTCATCATACAGACCGGGGGAGTAATAAATAAAGTCTTTTCCCGCTGCTACCGCATCCGTGGCAGCCTCCTCTTTAGACACAGCAGGCTTTGAGGTAAAGACAAGGAGGTTGTTCGTGATATCCCCGTCAAACTCAACGCTCACGTTCTCGGGCTGGAACAGCAGGAACTTTACGGTGGAGTCGTTCTGCACCTGCGGAATGGTGCCGCGGTAATCGGGACGGATTTTCACTGAAGAGAACTTCTTGTTCTTGCACACCACAAGGACATTGACGTCACCGGTGAAGTCGAAGAAGCAGTAGGACATCTCTGTTATCTGATGCTTTCCGTCTCCTGCAGGAGCATTTACTTTTGCCATGTAGGTATCGATCCTTGTCCACTCCTTATGCCCGCGGGGCTGGAGGAATACTTCGTAGTCAGACTTGAGCGGTGCGCCTTCAGGTGCAGGATATGTGAATATGCTGTGAAGTTTCGCACCTTCTTTCACTCCCTTGACAGAGAACTGATTTGCCTCGGGGTTCATTGTTACCTCTCCTTTCTTGAAGGCCTTTTTCTGAAGCGCCAGAACCTTTTTGGTATACGGCATCTTAAGGCCCTTCCGGCCCACATAATGTGCATAAGGGAGATCATATATGCAGCGGATGCGGCCACGGCCCATTTCTCCGGGTTCGGTCCAATCTATATACAAACCTGTGCAGTCATTCCAGGTTTCAAACGGAACGTCATAACCCAGATTGTACTTTGCTGTATATTCTATGCCTTTGAGCATCCTGTTATCCAGTGCACCCCAAAGGTCATCGCCCTGCTCCCAGGCCATTTCGCATATCTCGCAGAGAGCTCCAAGGCCAAGCTGGGCATGGCCCTGGTCGCGGCCGGTCTCCTGGCACTGGCCGGTTTCCGATATATAATTAGGAAGGGAGCCGTTATCGTTTGCATGGAGAAAGAAATCAACGGATGCCTCATACATTTTCCTGTCCCCAAGGACAATGGCGCTTGCCATGCGGCAGCGGTTGACGATTGCACCCCAGTTGCCGTTAGCATAGGGGCTATATGCCTCAAACCTGTCAAGGACAGGTACAATTGCACGGCGTATCATGGCATTCCACTCGGGAGTCTGATAATCCTTGAGTATCATCATCGCCCTGAGCAGCCAATATGCCTGTATCGTGCAAAGAGGTGCATCATGGCCTTCAAAGCCCTGAAGCGTATTCGCGTAGGCATTCACAATCTCAAGAGCAGGGGCTGTTTCTCCGGCAGCCGCCATGTCCCAGGCCGCTTTCATGTCCCTTTCGCTGCCCGCCTTGGTGTTACGGTACTGTCCGTCCCGTGCTACAATCTCGTACGGACCGGCCATTTTGTACTGGGAGTATCCCTGCAGGCACAGTCCTGCAAGAAGAATGACGCTGATTACAAAACGTTTCATAATGATTTGAGTCTTAGAAGGGCCTCGATGAAATAATAGTCGGCATACACAATGCTGTAATCGATCTCAGATCCGGCAGGATGGTGTCCGGTAGAGTGGAGGAGGAAGCTTTCGCAGTTTTCGGGGGCGCGGTAGTTTTCCCACAGGGAGCGGAGCATTTCCTCCGCTTCCGTACGGTATTTTCCGCCAAGATAAGTACTCAGTTCAAGGAGGCCGCTTGCAACCACCGCCGCCGCAGATGCGTCACGTGGTGCATCTGGTATTGCAGGGTCGCAGAAATCCCAGTAAGGAACCATGTCTTCAGGAAGGCGCTCCAGGTATGCATCGGCAATCTTCTGAGCAAAATCAAGGAAACGCTGTTCGCGTGTGAAACGGTACACCATGGTATAGCCGTAAATGCCCCATGCCTGGCCGCGTGCCCACATCGAGTCATCTGAGTATCCCTGATGAGTGCAGCTGTATTTGTGCACACCGGTCTCAGAATCATATACTGCAACATGATATGACGTTCCGTCAGGGCGGAAGTTGTAGCGCATGGTGGTGTCGGCATGGGTGATTGCGATATCCCTCCATTCGGGTTTGCCGCCATTCTCAGATGCCCACAGCAGCGTTTCCAGGTTGAGCATGTTGTCCATGATGGTGTTGTGCCCACCGAAATTGGGAATCTCCCTGGGCCAGCTCAATATGGTTCCAACTGCAGGATTGAAAAGATCTGCAAGATAACCTGCCGTACGGAGCACGGCATCTTTGTATGAGGCCTCCCCCGTCAGACGATAACCGTTCCCGTAAGAGGGAAAAACAATGAAGCCGATGTCGTGGTCGTACGCTTTCTGCCTTGTAATGAATTCCAGCTCCTCCGTATAGCCGCGGGCCGGTTCTACAAGGTCTTTGTTTCCGGAGGCCTCATAAGCATACCACAGAATACCCGGCCAGAAACCCATGGTCCAGTTCTCCTGGCACACCTTCGTGCACTTCCAGAGAGAGTCTCCCGGAGCGATGTTTCTTGGGGAAACCGTATACTCGGTCCCAAGCCTCTCCTGCACTGTGCTAACCTTGCGAACGCACTCTTCAAGTGCCTCATCTGCAAACTTCACGGGTCCTGAACATGCAACAATCAGAAGCAGTGGCAATAAGCGCGAAAAATATCTCATTACAAATCAGTAGTTTATCTATAACACCATTTTCTTTCCAAGCTTCTTTACCTTCCGGTCTGCCTTGGCATAGGGACGGAAAGAAGCAGCGGCTCCGCCACGAGCCTGCAGGGAGAACTGCAAGGGCTGTCCTCCTGTTACCACGAATTCCTTTACCGCAACATGTGTGGGGGTATCCACGGAAACATCATCCGTATACACTTTCATCACATACTTCACACCCGGCTCCAGGAATGCTGTTTCAAGACTCACCTTCTGGGCATCATCATTGCCGATGAGTCCAAGCCACCACCCGGAACCGCTCCGGCGGGCAATTGCGGCATTCACTCCTATGGCATCTGAAACCACCCTGGTCTCATCCCAAACAACAGGGACATTGTCGAAAAACTCCATCTCCGGCACCTCTTTTATTCTCTGGGGCGTATCGTACCAGTAAAGGGTCTGGAGTGGGGAGAAGTACATAACCGGAAGGGCCAGCTGGTGGGCGTGGGTATTCTTCAGGCGAGGGTCGAAATAACAGACTGTGTAGTCTGCCGCACCGCAAATCATGCGGGTGAATGGAAGAATGGTATTGTGGGTTGCCGACGGCCATTCCTCGTTTCCGCAGATGCCTTCCTGGGTAAGGAGGTTTGGATATGTGCGGGAATAGCCCGTAGGGCGGTATTCGTCGTGGATGTTCACCATGATATGACTATCTGCTGCATCCCGGACAAGGCTATGCACCCAATTGGCCCAGTGCTGAGAGGTAAACTGGACAAAACCGAATTTCACACCCTTCAGGCCCCACTTCTCATACACCGGGAAGATTGCTTTACCACCCTGATGCTGAAGGGCATGCTGATTTACGTAAACCCAAACGCCCACTCCCCTATCCTTACCATACTGGATAACGTACGGTAGATCTATGGGCTTTTCAACGGTGGTGGCATCGGCGGCAAAATCATAAGCCGGGCCATACCAGAGCCAGTCATAGAGGATATAGTCTATACCATGGGCGGCGGCAAAATCTATGCACGCGAGTGAGTTTTCAGTGGTGAGACGGGTCTCGCGGATAATCTTTCCAGGCTTTATCCAACTGTGGTCGGGGATCCTGGACGCCTCATTCAGGTTCAGGAATATATCGTTCTGCTCCAGAAGGCCGCCAAGGCGGTCCGATGCCATAACAACCCTCCAGGGCATGGCGTAGGGAGTCACCAGGTCTGTCCCATTGTCATTTAGGGCGACGGCAAGGACTCCTGGACGCTCAAGGCGCAGTTTCCCACGGGGGAAATCTACCACTCCGGCTTCCCCCACCGCCGCATACAGGCCGCCTGGAAGTTCCAGGGTAAGGGGGCGATCGCACTCATCGTCCCAGTCTTCAAGAGCCCTGAATTCATACTCCGCCTGTGCCCAAAGGTGATACCAGGCCATGGTCCCTTCAGGGAAGGAAAATTGGGTATTGTCTGCCTTCAGACGATGATAGAGCGCAGTGGGATGCATGGGAAGGATATAGCGGAAAGCTATGCCGCCGTCGTATGCCCTGAACTCTACGTCCAGTCCGCACTGGGAGCCGTCGTCCTTGGAAAAGTGCAGGACAATGCCGTTGAAGGCATCTATTACGGTGCTTCTCTCACCGAAGTCATTATGCCAGACGGTGTCACGGGATATTACTTCTGTTCCCTTCAGGGAGAGATTGTCCATCCAGCACTCCAGTTTTGGCAGAGAGCGCTTGCCAGTAGCCATCTCCCATATATGGTTGTCTATGGTTAAATCCATAGATGATAACTCCACCACAGGGCGGCCGTCGAAGAAGGTCTCATAGCCAAGGCGGAAATTGCCGTCTTGGGAATACACCTTTACAGACGCGCTCTGGCGGCCGTCGGGGGATGTTACCCCAAAGGTCTGGGCTCCTGCGGCCGCGCCTGCAATAAGAAGGAGTGCACTTAGGATTATTCTCATTTCTTGCTGTATTGTGAGGGCAGGACTCCGAAGAGTTCCTTGAAATACTTTGTAAAATATTTTGGTGTGTTGAACCCTACCATGTCGGCCACTTCGCTGACGTTCAGGTTGGGATCATCGGACAGTAACTGGGCAGCCCTCTTGAGGCGCATTGTACGTATGAACTCAGACGGGGTCATGCCATAAAGGGACTGAATCTTGCGGTACAGGTTCATGCGGTGCATACCCACGTCGGCAGCCAGCTGCTCCACAGAGTACTCTGTGTTGTCCATGTTCTTTTCCAGAAAACCGGTTATGCGGGACATGAGTTTCTGGTCCACTGTGGTTATGGTTACATGCATGGGAGAAACATCGGCCTTGGAGGAGAAGGAACGTATCCTCTTGTCGCGCTCTTCCAGAAGGTTCTTTATCCTTGCCTGGAGCATGTCCATCATGAAAGGCTTGGTGAGGTAGGCATCTGCCCCATACTCATAGCCTTCTGTGCGGATATCGTCCGACGTTCGGGCGGTAAGAAGTATAACCGGAATATGCGATGTCTCTAAATTCTCCTTTATTGCCTTTGTGAGTTCTGTTCCACTCATCCCGGGCATCATCACATCGCTTACCACCATATCCGGAGTTGTATCATGAAGTTTTTTCATGGCCTCTTCCCCGCTTGAGGCAAGGGATACGGCATACAGGGACGAAAGCTCACTTTGAAGGTAGTTTCTGAAATCCGGATTGTCATCAACCACCAGAATACGCTTGAGGGAAGATTCTTTATCTTCCGGGAATTCCTGCTGCATGGACTCCGGTTCATCGGCACAAGGGATTGTAAACCAGAATGTACTGCCAGAGCCTTCCCTGGAGGACACTCCAACCTTTCCCTCATGCATATCCACATACTGCTTCACAAGGGAGAGGCCAATTCCCGAGCCTGTGGCATTGGATACATTGGAACTACGGAAGAAGCGATCGAAAATATCCGGGAGATCCTTTTCCGGAATGCCTATTCCGGTATCTGTCACCTCGGTAAGTATTCTGTCTTCATCCCTGGAGAGAGCAACCTTTACAGAACCGCCTTCAGGCGTATATTTCAATGCATTTGAAAGCAGGTTATTGAGGACTTTTGTCATAATTGACCTGTCAAAGTCCAGAAGCTGGTTATCAGTATGGTCTTCAAACTCAAGGGTTATGCCCTTTTCAGATGCCGCACTCTGGAAAGACTCAACCACCTGGGATGCGAACTCAGGGAAATTGCCTTTAGCTAGATGTATCTTTTCTCCGCCCATTTCCAGTTTCCTGAAATCCAGAAGATGGTTTACCAGGTCCAGAAGGCTCTTTGCATTGCGGTGCATTGTGTCCAGCCGGCCGTATTCTGCGGTATCCTTGTCCTTCTCTTTCATGATACTCTCCAAAGGAAGAAGAATCAGAGACAGAGGTGTACGCAGTTCATGGGAAATATTGGTAAAGAAACGAAGCTTCATCTCAGAGAGTTCCTTCTCCTGACGATGACGTTCCTCAAGGGCGCTTTGCTGCAGTTCGCGCTTCTGCCTGATGTAAAGGACACGAAGCCCGGCGAAAACAGCCGCTATGGCAAGAACAGCATAGATAAGATATGCCAACTTGGTTGCCCAGAACGGAGGTTTTACGTCTATCACCAGGCTGGTGTACGGGCTCCAGTGAAGACCGTTGTTGGAAGCCTGGGCAGTGAAGGTGTACTTCCCGGGCCGAATGGTAGAATAATTGGCAACAGCGTTAGGCAACGACGTACTGATATGCCACCTCTTGTCGAATCCCTCCAACTTGTATCTGTAAACGGAGAGAGTGGGGTTTGCGTAATTCAGGTTCGACAGGACAAGGGAAATATCCGAGTCGCTATGCTTTGCCTCCAGAAGACCATCGTCTATACTGCGTGGAATATCGCTCACTGTCACCCGGGAAATAACCGGCGCAATGCCATAATCCGGAAGGGCGGCCATAGAAGGGTCCACAATTACGAACCCTGACGCTCCGCCAAAATACAGGAGCCCGCTTGAATGCTTTAGAACAGAGTTTTCAAGGAAAGCGCCGCAACTGACGCCGTAATCAAGCCCGTAGAAAGTAACCTGCTGGTCTTCTCCGCTTTGCCTTACGTGACACAGACGGGAGAACGTTGTATACCACTGGTCTCCGGAAGAATCGGTTATACAGCTCATGAGTTTGCCGTCACCGGTAAGGAACGGATTGTCTCGGGATACTGAAACCACACTGTCCCCGGACACCGAGTATTTGAACTGGCCGTTATCCCCAGCTCCTACGAGACATCCATCCTTGTCTATGGTCAGTGAACGGATAATCCTGAGATTTTCCAGCTCCGGGTGGCTGTCTTTAAGCAGCGTTACCTCTCCGCTACGAGGATCGAATCGGCCCACTCCGCCATAAACGGAAACCCAGAACCCTCCGTCAGGGGATTCCAGAAAACTGCGTACGCAGTTCCTATTGGCTTTGCCTTCCTTATAGGACACATCGACGCTTCCATCTTCCGGCCAGTTATAATTACGCACTTTTCCTGAAGGAGAGATAACATAGAGACCGTCATAGAAAGTACCTACCCATATCTGTCCGGAAGAATCCACGTACAGGCCTATAACCAGTTCATCCCTAAGATCTTTCCAAGGGTAAGAAACCGAGTTGGAAACGGGGTTATAGAGCATCAGCCCACGCACTGTCCCAACCAGCACATTGCCATCCGGAGCCTCTGCAAGGCACTTTACGCCCTGGTCTTGCATAGCCCCTGAAGAAAGAGTGGAATTGTTGACAGTACGGAAACGGAGTATGTCGCTGTGAGTATATAAGAGGCCCTCACTCTGTGTGGCCACCCATAGCCCTCCGCGTGAATCAGCGTAAAGATAGGAAATATCCGTATGGGGATGAACCTTCCGGCCGTCAACTGTCTCAAGATATGGAAGAGATACTATGCTGCCGTCTGCATTTACATACCTTAGGCCGGAGCGGGCGCTGCCTATCCAGACCCTTCCTTCCTCACCTACAGCGATGGAGGTGAAAAGATCATCACTGGATGCAGGAATGGAGACTATCTCTCTCACCCTGCCATTGTCCGGACTGTAGCGGACGACTCGCTTGTCACTAAGAAACCAAAGGCTGCCATCCTCTGAAACAGCCGCCATACTGCGGCTGGACTTTGAATCTGTCTGAATGGGTGGGACAAGGCTCCCTTCCCCTGCTTCTACATCCGGAATGCCATCATAGACAAAAGATTCTGATGAAAGGTCAAATGCCCACCTGAGACCTAATGTCGTGAGAATTACAAGTGATGTTTCATCGTCATAAAACAATCCGCTCTCGCCGCTGTATTCCATGTAAGGAACACGGTCCGTATCCCACTCGAAACTGCGGCAGGAAGCCCCGTCAAAGATGCTCAGGTAAGACGCGGTACGTATGAGCATACGCCCGTCAGGAAGCATCAGAAGGCTTCTTACATTGTTCTCCGGCAGGCCAACAGTCTCGTCCAGCATACGGAAGAGGATGTGGTCGCGTGCCGGTTGTGCTGCTGCGCCAGGGCACAGCAGCACAAATGCGGCAAGTATGACGATTAGTTTTTTCACACTCTAAATATACTTATTCTCCCTGATAAAACAGCAGAGTGCCCCAGCCAATCTGGTCAAAGGCCGAATTGTTGTTCCCGTAACGGGAATCACCCGCACCGCAGTCCCCGGTGAGAACACCGTCACGGTAACGGAGCTGCTGGGCAAAGAGCTTGGTGTAGTAGCAGGTGTTTGCGGGGAGTTTCGCTTCTTTGATATAGTGAGCGTAGATAAGCTCCCAGCCCGGACGCTCTTTACCGCGGCCGTCAGAGGCTATCACGGTATGGGTAGCTCCATGACTCTTGTTGGAGCATGAACAGCCTGTGCAGTACTTGTACTCAGTGAATGGCATGAAGGATGCGATGTACTGCCCGTTAGGCTTCACATTGTACTTGGCTTCATATTCAAAGAAAGCCAAAACGCGATTGTTCTCCGCCCCCCAGAAATCCAGCCCCACATTCTGCGCCATACGGCAAAGCTCTGCCGTCTCTGCCACGCAGAGGGTGGCATGGCCCTGGTCGCGGCCGCTCTCCATGCACTGGGCGATGGCGGCGCTGTTTCCGGACGGGTCGGCAATGGGATCAAAGGGGACAAGGTTCTTAACGGCACCGCTTCCCTTTCCGGAGTGGAACTGCCTGCTCACGTATTTGACCATCTCCTCGTCCTCAAGGTAGATCCCTATAGCAAGGATGGAAGCAAGGTTGCACAGCTCCCAGTTGGACCAGTAATGAAGGTCGCACACACCGGAGCCGCCGTGGTTGTCTATAAACCAGAAGTTCTTGGCATACCATAGGTCCTTAAGCCACTTTTTGAAGGTATCCTGCTCGGAAGAAACCCAGCCGGAATAGGAACGGAGAAGTTCTGCCGCATTTGCGAATGTGTAGCCCTGGAAACCGGTAAGCAGGTACTGGTTATTGTCGTTGGCAGTGATTTTCTTACAAACGCGTGCCCATTCGTTCAGAATTGCACGGGAAGCCTCTGCAAACTGAGCGTCGCCGGATATTGCCCATCGGAGGGCAAGTTGGAACGCAGCGCCGGCCTGGTAGCAGCACTCTACATAATTCTCTGTAGTTCCTGTGCCGGTGGGGTCACCACGAACAACTGTTTCAAGTGCTTTGGGTTTTATCGAAAGCTGTGCCCAGGGGCTCTTGCAGAGTTCCAGCCAGCAGGCATACACCGGGTCTGACGGGTCAGCTGCAGCCACATGCTCTTTCACCCTGTCAATGTCAGTCTGGTTCACATAAGCTCCGGGATGGGAGAACTTGATGGTCACCTCCGGGGTCTGGATATCTTCTTTACCGTCATCCGGGATTGTGAGATCCACTTTCCCCTCTTTTAACTGGTCGTTGCAGCAGGTGGCCCCAAGAAGGACCACCGCCGCAAGCGAACAAAGTATTATTTTATTCATAGGTTATACCTGTTTTTGCAGACCAGGCTGCAAGATATGCGTTGAACTCATCCATGGTCTTGAAGGTGTGATGCCAGAAGAAACGATAGGAGAGGTTGTTGATATCCTGAATATCCTCCTTACCGTGATTACGGATGTCGGCATACTTCAGCTGCCATGTAGTGAAAGTGATAACCACGCCGTCAGGGAAGGCTGTACCATTCTGCCAGTTCTGATTAACCAGGTCATAGACAAGAATTGCAGAACCGTCCGAGCACGTGTACTTGCGGTACCACTTGTTATTGCTTCCGCCATAATTGCCTGAATATTTGATACCGTCGTCACCTGTACCAGAAGTATCCAGATTGATGTTACGGGAGAACTTTCCCTCACCGGTTTCATCAATTTTGTCGTTCACGTCATCCACGCGGATGGTTATGATGGGATACTCCTTTGAGATATATGTCTCTCCGGCGTGCCCGAAGTCACCGCGACCAGTATTGGCGTTGGCTTTATTAGGTACTATGTAGAGGTACTTCTCACCCTGCTCACTGGTACGGAGCTCCTTAGTGGCACCGTTGGTCTTCGTAATCCAGAGGTCGGGATTTTCGTTGTGCTCGCGGTAGAAACCTGCGGGGACAGTAACGGGAATGTCTATGCTGGAGAAAAAGCCCTCGGGAGCGGCCTCGTCACTCCGGGTATGCACGTTGATGGTAGCCTTACCGAATCCTTTCACCGTGACCACGCCCTTATCGACCGTCAGCACGGTTTCATCGGACGATGTCCAGACCAGACGGGAAGTGGTGCAGACCGCGGGATAAGTTGCATAGTCAAGGGCATATTTTGCATCGGTGACAGACATGGTGAGCTCCGTTTCCGTCACCTTTACGCCGGTAGGCTCCAGAATTTTGTCCACAATCATTTCGTGGGTAGCCACGGCACCTTTGCCGTCAAGAGCCTCTGCCTTAACGGTTATCTTACCGTACTGGATGCCGGTAAGAACGCCGGTGACGGGGTCGATGGAGGCCTTCTCTCCAGGAGTAACGCTCCAGATTACGGTCTTGTAGGTAGCATCGACCGGGGCCACGGTTGCGGTCATCTGCATACTCTCTCCCTCTGCAATCTTAGGAAGGCCGTAAATCTCGTCAACTCCCTCGGATGCATCCTGGATGACAATGCTGGAAGCCGGAACCAGCGTTGCGGATACCTTCACGGTAATTGAAGGGACGGAATTCAGGTTCACGGGCTTCTGCTCGATTGAGATTGCGGTGGTACCGGCGCTGAGGGCGGTAACCTTGCCGGTCTGGTCCACGGAGGCCACTTCCGGATTTACGGAAGACCATTCAATCTCCGGATTGGTGACGCTATCCAGGGAGGGATTAACGTTGAAGTCGAACTTGACTGACTCACCAACTACCATAGGAAACACGGTGGAGTTGGTCTCAGGGTCGGTGTAGAACTTGGCAGCCTCGGTGTCCGGATATGTGAATTCAAGCTCCTGGACCATCACCACAGGGGTGAGTTTGGTCTGGACAGGGTCTTTCACACAGGATACTGCCGCGGCGGCAAATGCTGCGATAAGTATTGATAATCTTTTCATTTCAGTACAGTTTTATTATTCCCAGCCGGGATTCTGGCCAAGATTCTTGTTCAGCTGAAGTTCGTTGCCGGGGATGGGATGGAGGTAATTCTTCTGGCCCCATACTCGGCCGTCATAGAGGATTATGCAGCCATTCTCGTCAAGCGGACGGGTCTGGCCTGCCCAGTTGGTCTGGAACCATGTATCAGTAACCTTCACGCCGGTAAGGTTCTGCGGCATTTCCGTCTCTGCGGTCTTCCAGCGCTTGAGGTCATCAATGCGGAAGCCCTCCATGAAAAGTTCCACAGTACGTTCTGCACGGATCTCCTCAAGCATGTCAAGACCGTTGGCGGAGACAAGGGCGTTGGAGAGTTTCACCATCGCAGGATTGGAGCGGTGCCGTACTTCATTGACGGAGAGGTCAAGGTCTGCGTCTGAAATGGAGCCGTCCTTTTCGTAGATGGCCTCTGCATAGTTCAGGAGAACCTCTGCGTAACGGATGATGGGATAGTCATAGCCTTCGTTGGTATCGTCAACTTTGCGCTCGGTAGCCCACTTGTTGTTGATGTATCCGCTCTGGGAACGGCGGTCGCAGGAGAGGGCGTCGGCCTCATCGGCCTCTGTCCAGACGTTGCGCCATTTACCGTCATTGTTCCAATACTTCTGGCCGTGCATGAGGAGGGTGGCATTCATACGGTTGTCCCTGGCAGTGAACTCTGAGTTCTGGGCATTGTAACCACCGAAAAGAGGGCTCTTGGCAATGGGGAGGCCGTCCTGGCAACGGTACATGTCGGCCATCTTCTTTGTCACGTAGAAACCGGAATTCTGGGCTGCATGAGTAATATTGGCGCCTATCTTCTTGGTGGCCTCGTCGTGGCGGCGGGCAAAGATGTACTCCGTATTGTCTGCCTTTGTGAGCTTAGCAGGGTTACAGTCTACATTCTCAAGGATGAACATATAACGGTAGCTATCCTTGGGGCCCAAAGCATCGGAGTAGAAAAGTTTGTACTGCTTGGACTCGATCACAGCCTTTGCGGCCTTTGCGGCATCATCAAAAAGCTCTGCTGCGGCGGCATTGTTATGGTACTTCTGCCAGGTGCCTTCGAAAAGGGCAACGCGTGAAAGTAAAGCATTTGCAGCGCCCTTCCCGACGCGGCCTGCCTCAGGAGCGTCAGGAAGCAGTTCTGCGGCTTCCTTGAGGTCCTTGACGCAGTTGTTAATGACTGTGAGCCTGTCGTCACGCTTAGCGGTAAGCTTCTCAGAATCAAGGTCTACGGGTGTATCCAGGTAGATTATGTTTCCGTAAAGCTGGACCAGTTCGAAGTAGAGGTAAGCGCGGAAGAACAGTGCCTCGCCAACAGGTGTTGCTATGGCGTCGGCATTCTCATAATTCTTGGCATTCTTCAGCAGAAGGTTCGTGTAGTAGATTCTCTTGTAGAGGGCGTTGTAATTGTCGTCCTTGTTCTGGATGGCGTTGTTTCCCTGGCCGAAAGGATTGGCGTTGGGACCAGCAACTAGATCAGAGCGGATGTCCGCGTGAGCACCGTCAAATACGCCGTTCATATAGTCTGCGGAAGTGGATCCCTGGAAATCCCTGGTCCAGCCGTAGAACTGGTTTGCAAAGAGAGTATAGTTGGAAGGAAAACTCCAGACCTGGGCGTCGCCCATCTGGTCCTTGGGTTCAAGGTTCATGCAGGAAGCTGCTGTGGCAGCTGCAGCAAACACGGTTAAAATATAACGTAATGTTTTCATATCCCGGCCGTATTAGAAGTTAAGGTTGACACCGAATGCGTAACCGCGCATGAAAGGATAACGGGACGTGCTTGAAGGAGCACTCTTGGCCTCAGGATCCCACCCATCAAGTACGCGGGTGAATTCCCACAGGTCGGTGCCCGTAAAGTAAATCCTTGCTCCGGAAAGGAAACCAGTCCTGCGTACAAAGTTCTCAGGGAGGCTGTAGCCAACTGAGACATTCTTTAGACGCACGTAGAAGCCATCAGAGACGCTCCAAGTGGAAGACTGGTAGTTGTAGTTGTTCACACTGCTCTTGGTAGTGTATGGAGGATAATGACCTGAAGGGTTATCTGCGCTCCATACCTTGCCTACGGAAACCGAGGTAGTGTTGGTATAGAGGGCCCTCATGGGCACCGTCCAGTTGTTAATGCCATTGTACATCACACGGTTTCCGGCGCCCTGGAATACAACCTGCAGGTCGAATCCCTTGTACTGGGCTCCAAAGTTGAAAGAAAACTGCACCTCGGGAGTATCCGTGCCAAGGTAGATGTAGTCTTCTTCAGTGAGTTTGCCGTCACCAGTCTGGTCCACGAACATGTTGTCGCCTACGCGGATGTCTGAAGTAAGCCCCACGGTGTTGCCTTCGTAGTATTTGTCGTAGTATGCCTGACGCTGGGTTTCGTTCTCAATCTTGCCGCCGTACTGCAGGCCGAAGATGGAATTCAGAGGATAACCCTCGCGGTTTGATACGAACGCGTTGTTGACGATTGTAGCGCTGCCGCCAAGATCCACAAGCTTGTTGCGGGCGAAGGTGTACGTGGCACCTACGTTGTAGGAGAAGTCACGGCTTACCTGGTCGCGCCATGTAATCTGACCTTCGTATCCCCATGCCTTAAACTTACCGGTGTTGGCTTTGGGAGCAGAATCACCGATGAGGACGGGGTAGTCAATGGATACCAGCATATTGTCGTTCTTCTTCTGGAAGAGCTCGAACATACCGGAAAGGCGTCCGTCAAGGAAGCCGAAGTCGAGGCCGAGGTTGTAGTTTTTGATCCTCTCCCAGGTACGGGAGGTAGAAGCAAAGGAACCGTTAGTGGTGATTATCGAGGCCAGGCCGTTGCCGATAAGTGCGCCGCTGGAGGCTGTCATGGTATAAAGCTGGGTTCCGTCATAGTTGGAAATGCCACTCTGGTTACCCACCTCACCGTAGGAAGCGCGGAGCTTCAGTTCTGACAGCCAGGAGACATCTTTCAGGAACTCTTCCTGACCTATTCTCCAGGCAAGGGAACTGCCCCAGAAGAAGGCCCAGCGGTTCTGGGGAAGGAACTTTGAAGAGCCGTCGTAACGGGCGTTGAGTTCTACTAGGTATTTGGAAGCGTAGTCGTAGTTGGCCCTGCCGAAGAAGGAACCCACTGCAAACTGATAGCGGGAAGGCTTAACCAGGGTGATGTCGCCTGCGCCGTTTATTACCTCAAGGCCGTTCTGGATATCTTTGGCATTTGCACCAAAGTAGTTGTAATCCTTGAACTCGTACTGGGTACCAAGGGTGAGGGATGTGTTATGGACACCGGCAAAGAGCTTATGGGCATTGAGGTAGGCCGATGCGGAGTAGAAGTCCGTACGGGACGATGTCTGCTCATAGGAGCTATTGGCCGCTGTGGGGTTCAGGGCAATCATCTTGGTACCGGTGTAGTTGTAATACTCTACGGAATGGTTCACCTTGGTACGCTGCGCCTGGGAGGTGCTGTAGCCGAGGTTCACGTTACCGTCCAGCCACTCGGTGAACTTCACTTTGAGGGTTTCATTCACGTTGAATGCGGAAACAGCCAGGGAGTTGGTTCCGCCGTATTCTGCCTGGGCTGCGGGAGAATTCCATGTACCCCAGCGGTAAGGCTTTCCGTCGATGCTGAAAAGAGGAAGACCGGGCATCGGAACCGTAGTGGAAAGGAGGGCTCCTACGTCAACGGGAGCAATCTGGTCCTGACGGTTGTAACCCACGATGGATTCCAGGGTAACCGCATCGGAGAGTTTGAAGGAGTTGGAGATGCGGAAATTGTACCTCTTATTATTATTCTGTCCATACTGGAGAGGGGATCCGTCGTAGAGGTAACCCAGGGAGACACGGTAGGAGGAGATGTCTGTACCTCCGGAAACCGCGAGGTCGTGGTTGGTGGAGTATGCCGGTCCGAAGATGGATCCGAACCAGTCCACGGTATTGTCAAACACAAAGTCCTCAACGTCAGTGAAGGCAGTGGTACCGAAAGGTGAAGGCTGTGTGGAAAGGTCTATGTAACCGCCCGCATACTGCTTGGCAAGCTGAGCATAATTGTACCAGACATTGCCTACGGTACCATCGTTCTCAAGGGTCTGGACAACGGCGTCCGACCACTGGTCAAGGGTCATGAGGGAAGGGAGACGGCCAACAGTCTTCACCGTGAAGGAGCCGTTGTAGTCTACCTTTGCCTTTCCGGCCTTGCCTTTCTTGGTGGTGATGAGGACTACGCCGCCTGCTGCTCGCGATCCGTAGATAGCCGCTGCTCCGTCCTTGAGGAAGGACATTGAAGCAATATCTGAGGAGTTCAGCAGGCGGAGTTCGTTCACGCTTTCGTATGCCACACCGTCAATGACCACAAGTGGCTCGGTGCTGTTTGCGGAGACCGCGCCACGCAGACTCATGGACCAGCTTTCATCACCCGGTGCAGATGATGCGCGTGTGATGATAACGCCCGGGACCTGCCCCTGAAGCGCCTGCACCGGGCTGGAAAGGGAACCTTTCTCCTGGAGCATTTCTTCCTTTACAACGGCAACGGCACCGGAGAGGGATTCCTTTTTCACGGTACCGTAACCGACAACAACAACTTCATCAAGAAGCTGTGAGTCTTCTTCAAGGGTAACTACCATTCCCTGCTTAAGGGTGGTCTTCACGTCCTTGAAGCCAATCATGGTCACGGTGACTGCGCTTCCTTCCGGGGCGTTGATTGTGAAATTACCGTCAAAGTCGGTAATGACGCCGTTGGAGGTTCCGTCCACCATGACCGCTGCGCCTATGGCTCCATAGCCATTGGGCTCCATTACCCTGCCGCTGACGCCTTTCTGGGCGAATGCCGCTGCTCCGGAGAGCATAGAAACCGCCACGAGGGCCATCCGCAGGATGCTTGAAATAGTTTTGGACATAAAAGAGTATTTTGGTTTTGGTTATTGTTCTGTGCATTGTGTCACTATGCAAATATGGTAACAATAATCCAAAAATGGCACCGCCTTCGTAACCGAAGAGGTGCCATTTTGTCACAACCTACACAAACTGTTTAACGAAAGCGGCAGGAGAAAAAACCGGCAGTGAACGAGGTGTGGATTTGAGGCCGGAACCTATCATAAAGTCTTTCTCATTACGGGTTACTATAGCATCGCACTCCCCAGCCGATGCACATACATACTGCAGGACATCCTCAAAATCCCTTCCTTTAAGAAACAGGCTCTCTTCCAGGGTGGAGGTGTTCATTGGCAATACTTCCACCAGCGCAGACAGGTATTTCAGATTTGGAATTACCTCTTCCGGACCCACTCCTTTCCTATAGATGTATGCTACATTCACAATAGTGAGAATGGACACACACAGTTTCCAGCGGCCGGAATCCTGTCCCTCGAACAGGAGTGCCGATGTCCCGTAGCCGTCCCTCTCCAACAAAAGATCCAGGATTATGTTTGTATCCAGAAAAACTCTCATTTGGAAAGAAGATACTGAAGGCGATCATCCTGAATGTCTTCCAGGCGTCCTGCTTTGGGCCTTGCCGATCCTATAAGTTTTCCCAACAGGGAAGACCCGGGACTCTCTTGCAGATATGCGGTTTCCAGTTGCACGGCTGTCTCGCTTAAAACGCTCTCGATCAGCCGCTTTAGCGGAACTTGCCTCCGCTGCGACTCCATGCTCAGGACATCGAATACCGGCCCCGGAATATCTATTAGTTTCCTTTTTCTTTCTGCTACCGCATTTTCCATATATATTATTTTTGCAAAGATATATATAGTTTACGCCAATTCCAAATTCCACCTCCATTCATATAGATAACCAGCCCTAACCGGTAGGTTAAGGCTGGCGGAGTACTTATAAGTTAGCTTTGTTGACGACTAATGAGCCTCTGCAAAAGCTGCAAGATCATTAACACTGTTGAAGAAGCCGGCCCAATAAACATCGTAGGTAGGAGCCGCATCGGCCACGACGTTGAGAATTCTTATCTGCCAGGAGCAGAAAGGAATAACCCTAGTGTTTGCAATAACGCCATTGCTGCCTACCCCTGAAGATGACAAATCGTAATAAACTACATCGACATCTTCATCAGAAGCATTTGACCTTGAACTGAGGAACTTATGACTGGTATCATTATTCCCTATCTTGTCCACCCATTTTTCTGCAGGAAGGCCGTCAATGCTTGTACGGGAATCAAGTCTTGTCGTAAAGGTTCTGGACGTACCGATCTTCGTAGGATTAGTCATCTTAATTGCAAATACAGGATAGTTGCCGGAATGGACTGCAAGGAAAGGAATCTGACCTGATCCACTTGCCGTAGCCCCGGGATACACAGGGAATGACTTGTTCCTGTCCATTGATGTTGACGTATATGAAGCACCATATCTCTTGGCAGCTATCAGCGTAAGATTGCTGCGGTAAGGAGAACTAGTTTCCACCATCGTATAAGTTACATGGTCAGCATGTGATGCTGTACGTGTATCTGCAAACGTGTTGTTCCAGTCTCCGGCAGTTTCCCACCAGTAGAACAAAGGAGTGTCTACGCTGCTGGCTATTGCTGCATCGTCTCCAAAAAACCAGATATGTTTTCCGGTATCATCGACCTCAATTGTGGGAAGAGAATATGTCTTTCCAGCCACAAGATCCAAGCTTGAAGACCTCTTTCTGCGATACTCTTTATTGTAGCTTCCCGCGCCTTCAACCACAATCACTTCCAGAACCGCCCCGGCATCGGCAGGCAGGACAAAATCAAACATTGCAACCTCACTGGTGGACAGAGTAAGGTTTTTGTTTATTTCATATGCGGGTCTGCCGACAACATTGGATTTTAGCTTTATCTGCTTGATTGTCTTGACTGAACCCACAGGGCCATTCTTTACGGGGATCCTGACAAGACACCAATCCACGATACTGGACAGAGTGACTGTTGAACCAACAATGGAAGACATTTCAAGTGGAACATTTATAGTATCATATGACTGATATTGAGCCACGGCATCGGGCTTGGTTCCGCCATTATAAGGGAACCATACATCAGAGATGGATTTGCCGCCAAGATCTACCGTTACTTTTGCAATATCACCGTCAATTGTTATGGTCCCGGATATCACAGACTCGTCGCTGAGCTTTATTCCTATGACGTCTCCTTCTTTCCAATTCAAGGTTATCTGGTCTCCTTCCGGGTCCGAGAGGGCCGCCTTTGTCACAGTAGCATCCATCTTCAGGATAATCTCCTGCGGGACGGATTCCACTTCTTCAGTTTGGGACTGATCAGGAACAACAGCGGTTTCTTCAGAAACTTCTTTCTCACATGCTGCAAAAACCAGTGCAGCTGCGCTAATTAATACAAATACCTTTTTCATTCTCTTTCCCTCCTGCAATTACCATCCAAGATTCTCATAGTCGCCTGTCTGGATTGTCTTGCTTGTAACGATGGTATCACATACCCCGTCAAGCATGACCAGAGCATACTCCTCCGCCTGAGGAGCCTCGTACTTTTTCTTTTCCATATCGTTTATGTTCA
>Ga0129306_1000312_pt1 | contig 82333 bp, 43 predicted proteins | sample P827metagenome_FD_94438 | JGI IMG/M metagenome (GOLD analysis project Ga0129306, IMG submission 94438) | Capybara group fecal microbial communities from Wisconsin, USA - P827 metagenome | ecosystem: Host-associated > Mammals > Digestive system > Large intestine > Fecal | place: USA: Wisconsin...
CACCGAAAATGTCCTAAGCGCAAAGGTTGACATGTAAATGAAAAATAGCCTCTTTCTCATGATGTGCGTCCCTGCGTTCGCGGCTGTTGCCGCGGCGGGGGATGCGGCGCAGCCCGAACCGTGGGCCGACACGTCCGTAAATTCGATAAACCGTCTCCCGGCCGCGGCGTTTCTGCCGCCGCTTGCGGACGAGAAGGCGGCGCTTTCGGACGCGCTCGTCCCGGAGACGCCGTACGTCAAGTCGCTCAACGGAGACTGGCGCTTCAAGTGGGTCGGCGATCCGGCGCGGCGTCCGCTCGACTTCTGGAAGGAGGATTTCGACGACTCGACATGGGGAACGATCGACGTGCCGTCCTGCGTCGAGATGCGCGGGTACGGAGTTCCGATGTACACGAACGTCCGCTATCCGCACAAGATAACGCCGCCGAAGATACTCGACCGCGACACAGGGCGGGCGGACTACAATCCGGTTTCTAGCTACCGTACGACATTCATCGTTCCGGCGGACTGGAAGGGACGCGAAATAGTCCTCCGCTTTGACGGCGTCTACTCGGCGTACACCGTCTGGGTCAACGGAAAGCGCGTCGGCTATGCCGAAGACTCAAAGCTCCCGAGCGAGTTCGACATCACGGAGTATCTGAGCGATGCCGCGAACCTCCTTTCCGTCCAAGTGTTTAGGTGGTGCGACGGCAGCTATCTTGAAGATCAAGACATGTTTCGCTTCTCCGGAATCTTCCGCGACGTCACCGTCTATGCGCGCCCGAAGGACGGAATCCGCGATGTGGCGGTAAAGACGCGGCCACTTGACGGCGGATATGAAAGCTGGAGCCTTGAGCTGAAACTGGAGAACGGCGGGTCTGCTTCACTCTATGACGCAGATCAGAAGAAAGTCGGAGACTTGGCTCCTGTCTCCAACTCCAACTATCAACTCCAACTCAAACCTCGCCTCTGGAGCGCCGAGGATCCGTATCTGTACACCCTCGTCGTGAAGAGGGGCGATGACATCCGCTCGCTCAAGGTCGGCTTCAAGGAGCAGAAGGTCGTCGGGCACACGTTCATGGTAAACGGAATGCCGGTGAAGCTCAAGGGCGTTAACAGGCACGAGACGAATCCTGAGAACGGACGCACCGTGTCGCTCGAGGACATGGTGCGCGACATCACGCTGATGAAGCGATACAACATCAACACCGTCAGGACGTCGCACTATCCGAACCACCATCTCTGGTACGATCTATGCGACCGCTACGGACTTTACGTCGTCGCGGAGGCGAACGTAGAGGGGCACGAGCCAGCGTACGGCGACAACGGGCTAGGACGCAAGCCTGAGTGGGACCACACGATCGTTGAGCGCAACGTCAGGCAGGTGCTTTTCTACCGCAACCATCCGTCCATCACGATGTGGTCGATGGGCAACGAGACTGGACACGGCGACTGCTTTGTCCATGCGATAGACGCAGTGCGCAAGCTCGATCCGGGGCGCCTCATCCACTGGGAGCGCGGCAACACGCTTGCGGACGTCGACTCGCGCATGTATCCCGACGTCGACTGGGTGGACAAGAAGGGCAAGCTAGGCGACGGGCCGGCGAACGGCGAGACAATGGAGGACAAATACAGCCGCCCCGAGTCCGCGTATTCCGCAGGCAAGCCGTTCTTCATGTGCGAATATGCGCATGCGATGGGCAACGCGCTTGGAAACTTCCAGGAGTACTGGGATGTCATCTACAACCACGAGTCGCTTGTGGGCGGCTGCATCTGGGACTGGATCGACCAGGCGATCTGGAAGGAGACGGACCGCATCGGACCCGATGGCAAGCCTGTGCGCGTTCTTGCGTACGGCGGCGATTTCGACGAACAGCCGAACGACGGTCCGTTCTGCGTGAACGGAGTCATCGATCCGGAGCGCAACGTCACGCCGAAGCTTCTCGAGGTCGGACAGGTCCACCGCAATCTCATAGTGACGAAGCGCGACGATGGGTCGTTCGAACTCCTGAACCGCAACTGCTTCACGGACGCAAATGCGTTCGACGGAAGCTGGGAGCTGATCGCGGACGGGCTGCCCGTCACAAAGGGCGCGGTTAAGGTTCCGTCCGTTGCTCCGCTTGCGCGCGGCACGATCGAGGCCCTCGGACTTGCCGATGCCGTCGCTCGCCGTTCGAAGACGGAGGAACTCTTCGTCAACTTCTCCTTCGCGACTCGGACAGACGCGCCGTGGGCTAAGGCCGGTTGGATCGTCGCTCGCGATCAGATACAGCTGGCCGCCAGAGAGCGGAAGGCGAAATCTGTAGCCGCAGACGCTTCCGCTGTCCGCTTCGATTCAACCGACGACGCGCTTACCGTCAGCTGTGGAAAGACAGTCGCGACGTTCTCGCGAAGGACGGGCACGCTTTCGAAGCTTGTCATGGACGGAACGACGATACTTTCCGACGCCGCTCCTGGGTTTGCGTCGGGTCCGCGGCTCACGTGTGCGCGCGGATTCACGGACAACGACAAGTGGATTGCGACGGGCGATTCGTGGCGCAACGAGAGATCGCGCAGCTTCTTTGGCTCGGGGCTTTCGCAGCTGCGCTACCATCCAGAGCCGCTCGTCGTCTCGAACGCCACGGTGACGGCAGTCGTTGACGTTGCCGGCGCGAAGGGGTGCGGATTCAGGCACACTACGAGCTGGACGTTCAATGCGGACGGATCAATCGACGTCGACAACAAGTCCGAGCCGTACGGAAAGCTTCCCGTCCTCGCGCGTCTCGGCGTGTCGCTCAGGCTTTCGCCGGCGCTGGAGAGGATGAAGTTCTACGGACGCGGACCGCAGGAGAACTACGTAGACCGCAGGACTTCCGCGTTTCTCGGCGTATGGGAGTCCACTGTGACGGACCGGTTCGTGAGCTATGTGCGTCCGCAGGACAGCGGAATGGCGTGCGACGTGCGCTGGGCTGAGTTCACTGACGACTCGGGGCGCGGCGTGCGCGTGACGGGTCCGGAGCCGCTCTTCGTCCAGGCGCTGCACTACACCTGGGAAGACCTCTGGTTCGCGTCGTTCAAGAACGGCGAGGACCGCTACCGCGCGGCGCTTGCGCCGCGTCCGGAGGTGTGCCTCAACATCGACGCGCGCCAGACGGGGCTCGGCGGAGCCTCGTGCGGTCCTGGGCCGCTGTGGAAGTACCGCTTTGATTCGTCGAAGCCCGTTTCCTGGACGTATCGCCTCGAGAGCGTCGCCCGTTGAAGGCGCGGGCTTTTTTGCCTTGCGTATATTTCACGGAACATTCTGCGCGTTGTTCACGCAAGTGAAATGTGATATATGCTATAATCTAGGCATGAAAACTGTAAAAATCATGTTGGCGGGCGCTGCGGCTGTTGCCGCGGCGCAGGTTATGGCGATGCCGGGCGCGTCAAGGCGCGCGGAGGCCGAGGCCGAGGCGAAGGCGATCTTCGAGAAGCTTGCGCCGAACGACGCCGTCTCGATGCTGATGATGGACAACGTCGAGATCAAGGATCCGGCGATCCCCCGCCACCACTGGTGGAACGAGGGTCTGCACGGCGTGGCGCGCGCGGGCCTTGCGACGATGTTCCCGCAGACGATCGGCCGCGCGGCGGCGTTCGACAAGGCGCTCGAGCGCAAGGTCGCGGACGTGATCTCCACCGAGGCTCGCGCCAAGCACAACCTCTTCCGCGCGAAGGGGCTTCGCGGAATCTACACGGGCCTCACGTACTGGAGCCCGAACGTGAACATGTTCCGCGACGCGCGCTGGGGCCGCGGACAGGAGACGTTCGGCGAGGATCCGTTTCTCGCGGGCGTTCTTGGCACGGAGTTCGTGAAGGGGCTTCAGGGCGACGACCCGAAGTTCATTAAGATCGCCGCGTGCGCCAAGCACTACGCCGTCCACTCTGGCCCTGAGAAGCTGCGCCACGAGTTCAACGTCGACCTCGACATGCGCGACCTCTACGAGTACTATCTTCCCGCGTTCAGGATGCTCGTCGTCGACGGAAAGTGCGAGCAGGTGATGGGCGCGTACTCGGCGGTCAACGGTGTTCCGTGCTGCGCGAGCAAGTTCCTCCTCCGCGACGTCCTGCGCGGCGAGTGGGGCTTCAAGGGGACGGTTGTGAGCGACGTCGGCGCTGTCAACGACGTTTGGCAGAACCACAAGTACAAGACCAGCAAGGTCGAGGGATGCCTTGCGACGATCGAGGGCGGACTCGACCTCTGCAGCGAGGGCACCTACGACTGCCTGCGCGCCGAGGTGCGCGAGGGACGCGTCACGAAGGAGCAGCTGCGCGAGCCCGTCCTCAACATCCTCACGACGCGAATCCTCCTCGGCAACATCGGCGACGTGAAGACGCCGTGGGACAGCCTCGGCGAGAAGGACGTCGCCACGCGCGAGAACAGGATGCTTGCGCTGAAGTCGGCCGAGGAGTCGATCGTGCTTCTCAAGAACGACGGGATACTTCCGCTCGACAAGTCCACGCTCAAGGCCGTCAACGTCTGGGGCCGTTCGGACGAGACGAGGGCGCTTGTGGGCAACTACGAAGGCTCGGCGGGAGTGTACATGACCGCGCGCGCTGGACTTGCCGCGGAGCTCGGCGCGGGCGTCGCGATCGAGGGTGACCATGCGCAGTACATGATCGCGTTCATCGGCATGAACTCGGGCGACGAGGGAGAGGGCCACGACAAGAACAACTGCAAGCTCTGGAACAGGCAGATCGAGGAGCTCCAGAAGATGCAGAAGGACCGCAAGCGCCTTCCGGTCATCTCCGTCCTCTTCGGCGGCAGCCAGCAGGAGATCAAGGAGGTCTGCGAGCTTTCCGACGCCGTTCTCCACGCGTGGTATCCGGGCGAGCAGGGCGGACGCGCCATCGCGCGCACGCTCATCGGCGCGAACAACCCGGCCGGGCGCCTTCCGCTAACGTTCATGGAGAACTACGAGGAGGAGGCCGACATCAAGGACTACAAGCTCCCCGGCCGCACCTACCTCTACGCGACGAAGAAGCCGCTCTTCCCGTTCGGCTTCGGCCTCAGCTACACGACGTTCGGATATGACGGCCTCAAGGTGGCGAAGGCAAAGAACGGCGTCGCCGTCACGGCAAAGGTGACGAACACCGGCAAGCTCGCCGGCGACGAGGTCGTCCAGCTCTACGTCCGCTCCCCGAAGGATTCCGGCGACCGCCGCATCCACCACCTCGAGGGCTTCGACCGCATAAGCCTCAAGCCGGGCGAGACGAAGACGGTGGCGTTCAGCCTATCGAAGGAGCAGCTCATGCAGTTCGGCATGGACGGAAAGCAGTCGCTTGCGAAGGGCGAGTACGAGTTCTTCGTCGGCGGAGGCCAGCCCGGCTTCGCCGAGGGCGTGAAGTCCGCGAAGCTCAGCTTCTGACAGAGGGGCACGACATGGCAAACACGACAAGAAGGCAGTTCATCGCCTCCGCGGCGGCGGCGGGGGTGATGGCGAAGCTCGGCGTCGCCGCGCCGTCGGCGCGGCAGGGCAGGCTCGTCAAGGGCCGCAAGATCAACATCGCGTGCGTGGGATGCGGCGGGAAGGGCGCGGATGACGTGCGCCAGTTCTCGGGCGAGAACATCGTCGCGCTATGCGACGTGGACCTTGCGCGCGCCTCGCAGGCGGTGCTCGCGCATCCGAAGGCGAAGCTCTTCCGCGACTGGCGCGAGATGCTCGCGGCGATGGACGGCGAGATCGACGCAGTCGTCGTGTCGACGCCCGACCACATGCACTTCCCGATAGCGCTGCGCGCGATCGAGATGGGCAAGCACGTGTACGTGCAGAAGCCGCTTACCCACACCGTCAAGGAGGCGCGCCTGCTGCTCGAGGCGGCGCGCCGCCACAACGTCGTCACGCAGATGGGCAACCAGGGGCACTCCAACGAGAGCACGCGCCTTTTCAGGGAAATGCTCGACGCGGACGCGATAGGCGACGTCACCGAGGTCAGGATATGGACGAACCGTCCGGTCTGGCCGCAGGACAAGGAGCTGCCCAAGGACGAGATGTCCGTTCCCGCGACGCTCGACTGGAACCTCTGGCTCGGCGTCGCTCCGTGGCGTCCGTACAACCGCGCGTACATGCCGTTCGACTGGCGCGGATGGTGGGACTACGGCTCGGGCGCGATCGGCGACATGGGCTGCCACACGATGGACGCCGCGTTCTGGGGACTCCAGCTCGGCGCGCCCGAGAGCGTCTCCGCCGAGGTCGTCGGAGGCAGCGAGTTCTCGTGTCCGAAGGGATCGATCGTCACCTACTCGTTCCCGGCGCGCGGGAAGCGTCCGCCGGTGACGCTGAAGTGGTACGACGGATGCTGCAAGCCAGAACGCCCCGCGGCCCTGCCGGAAGGGGAGGCCATGCCGGGCTCGGGCCAGCTGTTCACCGGAACGAAGGGCTTCATCTTCTGCCCCGGCGACTACTGCGACTCGGCGAGGCTTCTCCCCAAGAGCCTCGCGGACTCGTTCACGCGTCCGCCGAAGACGCTTCCCCGCATCGCGAACGGACACTACCAGAACTGGCTGGACGGGATACGCGGCGTAGTGGACGCGCCGTGCTCGAACTTCGAGCATGCCGTCCCGCTCACGGAAATCGCGCTCCTCGGCGCTGTCGCGGTGCGCGCGCGCGGTTCGTTCAAATGGGACGCGGCGTCGCTGAAATGCGACAACCCCGACGCGCAGCGCTACATCTCGAAGGTGTACCGCATGTTCTGAGGCACGGACATGGAAGGATCGATGAAATGAAAAGACTTGTTCTCTGCTTTGCGCTCGCCGGGTCGCTTTCCGCGCTCGCGGCCGACCTCAGGCTTTCGCTACAGGCGTACACGTTCCGTGACCGCTCGTTCGTCGAGACGGTCGAGACGGCGGCGCGCCTCGGCTACACGAACATAGAGGCGTATCCCGGCCAGCGGCTCGGCGGCGGCATGGAGGGGTCGACCGACTACCACATGAAGCCCGAGACGTTCGCGCAGCTCAAGGAGTATCTCGCCAAGGCCCCCGTGAAGGTCGTCTCGTACGGCGTCACCGGCGCGGGCGGGGACGACGAGTGGCGCAGGCTGCTGACGTTCTGCCGCGACCTCGGCATCGAGATCGTGCAGATCGAGGTCGGGCCGGACCACGACCGCCTCGTGCACATCGCGTCGCTCGCGAAGGAGTACGGCGTGCGCGTCGGGCTCCACAACCACCGCCAGGAGCCTGGGCGTCCCGAAAAGGTTCTCGAGGCGCTCGGCGACTGCGACCCGATCGTCGGCTCGAGCGCGGACATCGGCCACTGGCACAACTCCGGCGTCGACCCTGTCGAGGGCGTAAAGACGCTCAGGGGGCGCTTCCACAGCATCCACGCGATCGACTCGTCCGCGAAGCAGGGCGGAAAGGACGTCGCTCTCGGATCAGGCGTCATGGACGTCAAGGGGGTGCTCGACCTCCTCAGGGAGAACGAGAAGGGCGTCGTGTACGTCACCGTCGAGGACGAGTGGCAGCATGCGGACCTCGAGGAGGCCGTCGCGGCGAGCGCGCGCTGGTTCAAGGCGTGGGAGCGCGGCGAGCTGACTCCGTGCGGGCGCGTCGGCGTGTCGTCGATCGATGCGCTCTGGAAGGACGTCGACGGGAGGAATCCGCTTGTGTGGGACGTCTCCGCCATCGTCGGCGAGAACATCGAGGAGAAGGTCTCGCAGATGCGCAGGATAGGTCTCGAGGAAGGTTCGCTGAAGTCCGACGAGAAGGGCATGAACGACCGCGAGGGCGTCGCGGGCGCGTTCGCGGGCGAGGACGCGAAGTTCTGCCGTCCGTGGAAGGACAAGGCGTACGTCTCGTGCCGCACGACGTTCCTCGTCGCGGCGAACTACTATACCGTCGCGTCGGCGAACGACGATCCCGGGCGCGACCCCGTGTCGTGGGTGCTCTACGGCTCGAAGGACGGCGGACCGTGGGTGGAGCTCGACAGGCGCGAGAACCAGAAGTTCCCGCTCAGGAAGCAGCTGCGCGGATACGAGATCAGGAATCCGCAGATGTCCCGCGACTACAAGATCGAGTTCCTGAAGAACAACGGCGGGAAACTAATCCAGTTCAGCCGCGTCGCTTTCTACGAATAACCCTACGCCCGCATTTCGCGCTAAAGACAAAAGAGGAGATGCAAAGATGAAAAACATTGCAATAGTGTTGTTCTCGTTTATTATCAATGCTGCGGCTTTTGCTGCGCCGCTAAGGATCATGCCTCTGGGTGACTCGATCACATATGGTCAGGGATGGGATCCATACGGCGGGTACCGCGCCGTGCTGCGCGAGAAGCTCGTGGCGGCAGGTTATGACGTCGACTATGTCGGCACTCAGACAGCCAATCAGGGCACGCTTGCGCAGAGCGGCGACGTACAGCACGAAGGGCATCCTGGATGGACTGTCGAGGGCATTGCGTCGGCATTTCCGGAATGGTCCTCCAAGATCGCCGCGCCGCATGTGATTCTGCTCAAGATCGGTACGAACAACTGCAACGGAAACCATGATGTCGTGATGACGCAGCTGCGCGGGCTTCTTGACGACATCAAGCGCCTGCAGCCGTCCGCGCACGTGGTCTGCGCGACTATCATTCCGTTCCTGAACGGCACCGAAGTCGGGTCGAACGACGTCTGGGTTCAGGAACACAACGCGCTTGTCCGCGCCGAGGTCGCGAGCCGGGCCGAGGCAGGCGACAGGATTTCGCTCGCCGACCTCTACCCGGTCGTCTCACCGACCGAGGGGATGAACGACGACCGCCACCCGAACGAGACGGGCTACCGCGCTATGGCCGACGTGTGGTTCAGCGCGATCACGACGGCGTTTCCCGATCCGACGGCGACATTCCCCGAACCGGATCTGACGGCGGTAAAGTGCGAGATGGACAGGAAGACGGGCTCCAGGTTCACTGTCTGGTTCAATGGAAGGGTCGGCGACGACGCGACGAACGCCGCCCACTATTCTTTCAATGCGGCGTTTACTCCGTCAAAGTTCACGCTGTCGTCCGACAGGCGGTCCGTCGAGATCACCAGCGCGCAGCCGGCGACGGCCGGCGTCGCGTGCACCGTCTCGGTCTCGGGGATTCCAAGCGAGTCTGGCGCCAAGACCGTGGTCCCCGCGTCTTTCGAGTTCCACTTCCTTCCGTACGGCGCGAAGTACTACGTGCCGGAGGCCGGGCTCTACCGCAAGGTCTACGGCTTCACGTTCCCTGCCTCGACGGGCTACGCCAGCAACCCGCCCGTGTACGACTTCGACGACCACCTGAACGTCGGCAGATACTCGCGCATCGCCTACTACATCGAGCTGCAGAAGGAAGGCGAGGAGATGCAGTACATGTGGATATCCATGGACAAGTTCACCGACGACTCCGGGCGCATCGCGATTCCCACGACCTTCGCCCTCACCGGGGAGAAGGAGATTTTTCAGCAGTTCGTCTACAACATGAAGGTAAAGAGCAACGTGCCGGGGGTCGTCAGCGGCGACAAGACACGCGGCAACATCGAGTTCTGGCCGTACAACTACTTCAGCACTCCGAAGCTGGGCGTCGACGGCGCGACCAACAGCTACGACGTGGACGACTCGTGCAATCTATACGGCAACTTCGCGTGCATGCAGATACACGACACGGACGCGCTCACCCCGCTTTTCTGCTTCAACAACTGGGGCGGCAACACCGGCAACTACGATCTCGGCCTCGGGGCTCGTCCCGACAGCAGCAACATCGACTGGACCCAGTCAAACACCAGCGCAGGATGGAACAAGCGCCGCATCATGGAGATCTACGTGCTGGAGGACGTGGAGGACGCGACCGTTCCGCAGCTCGTCTCGGCCACGCTCGGCGCGAGCCGCCGCGAGATCACCGTCGTGTTCGACAACCCGGTCGCGGACGAACCCGGTCTCGCCGCGAAGGCGTCGCTTTCGGACGGGACGCCGATACAGGGCGTCGAACGTTCGGCCGACGGGCGCACCCTCACGGTTCGGTGCAGCTACCTGCTGAAGGTGAGCGGCGTCACGCTGTCGATTGACGCTCTGCACGCGAACACGCCGATGCACACGGCGATTCCGCGCGTTGCCGCCGCGCTTCAGGGCGAGGACATCGAGTTCAGCTACCCAGCCGCGCCGCAGGCCGTCGTCGACAAGGTCGCCGACGCGTCTGGATATGCCTACCTCTACAAGATCGACATCCCCGGAAACATGGCCATGACCACGGGAAACGGTGCGGACATGGTCGTGAACACGGAGAAGTATGAGCAATACCACGTCGTCAACAATAGCGCGACGCTCGCCGAAGTGCGCTTCTCGCGCGTCGCGTACCTGCTGGAGCTCGAGGACAAGTCGGGCAACGTGACATGGGCGTGGACGGCCTTCGACGCATACTCGCAGGACTTCGCCGATTATGACATCCCGACGCCCGGCCATGCCAATTTGCGGTATGTAGCCAACCTGGACGTTGCGTCGAATGTCGATGGCATTGTCGAGGGCAAGGGACTCACGACCGGTGTTATCGAGTTTTCGCCGTTCAATATCGGCGGCGGAAACTCATTGGGCGTGCCAAACGCCACCGGCTCCTTCGACTTCGGTGATACGCTTCAGATTAATATCGGGAACTATTCCGTCATGTCGGTCGCCAACTACGCGGCGGAGCTGCCGAACCGCACGGGGCAGATTGTCTGGGAGCTGAGCAAGTTCACCGGCTACGGAGGGCAGATCGGCATCGGCATTGGCAACAGTGCGGAAACGGGTAACATTGACTATACATACGTCTCCAACGGAAACACCTATCAAACGCGCACGCTGTATGTCCTTGTGAAGCCCGACTACGACGCGGACGAATCTACGGACTACGAGCCGGTCCGCGCCGTGGCCGCGACCGACCTTGAGCATATTGCAGTTTCGTTTAAATCATCCGTGCGCGCGACGGCGGCGCAGGCGCGCTACTTCGCGGTGGCGGGCGCGGCTGTGAAAAGCGCAGAGGTGTCGGCGATCGACGACCGCGACATCATCCTGACGCTCGCCGCACCGCTCGTAACCAATTCGTCGTACACTGTCTCGACGCAGTTCCCGGAGTCGACGAACAAGTCGATGACAATCTATACCGAACGTCCGCTGCCCGTCGCGCTGACGAATGGCGTCGAGGAGATAGGCGACTATGTCCTTCTGAACGACCTCACGATTCCGTACAACTGGACCGTCGCGCGAGACGGTGCGGACTACAGGACGGACGAGAGCCGCTTCGGCTTCGGGGGCCGCAAGATCGAGCGCATCGCGTACGCGCTCGAATATAAGTTCGACGCGAATAATGGCGGCGAGTACCGGTGGGCGTGGGTGTCGATGGATCCGTTCACCGACGACCCGGCGAAGATGGGCGTGCCAACGATCACGCGCGGCATCCACTTCCAGTGCTACGTCGACAACATCAGCGTCCGGGCGGGCAGCTCCACCGGAGTCGCGCCGATCGCCGTCGGCGAGTGGCCCCAGGGCAACATCGAGTTCACGCCGTCGAACTATTCGTCCGAGAACTCGCTGAACATCCCTGGCGCGACCGGGGCGTTCGACTTCGGCGACCGGCTCTATGGCGGCCCTACCGAGGCTGGCCACGGGTGCATGCAGATACACAACTACCTTGAGAAGGACATGATCCTTGGCGTTACGGTTCTCAGTGCGGTTCCATCTCTTCTGGTAGGTTGCGTGCGCGATGAAAACGGGAATATCACGGGCGACGGAACATACAACAACAACCGCCACCTGATGAACACGTCTGACTGTGTGCACGAGCTCAGGGTGTTCGTGAAGCTTGAGGCCGAGGAGCCTGTCGGGGACGAGAAGGGCGTCGGTCCGGCTTTTCTCATCCAGCCGCGGTCGCGACGTGTCAGGTTCATCGGCGGCGAGAAGCCGAAGGTGATAGAACTGAACGCCTATGCGCCGTCTGCGGTGGCGTACCAGTGGCGGAAGAACGGCGAGGACATTGCGGGGGCGACAGGCCCCGTCCTTGCAGTCACGGTGGACTCAAAGACATCCGACGTGTACACGGTTGTCGCCTTCGCGGACGACGGCAGCTACGCGACGTCCGCAGCGGCCGCTGTGACCGGCGTCCCGTCGTCGATGATAATCATAATCAAGTAAGGCCGCCGGACTATTTCACTCAATCAACCATACTCCAAAGGAAAAAAGTAACATGAAGAAACTTGCAGTGCTGGCCTGCCTCGCGGCGGCGCTTTCGGCCTCTGCGGAAGTCATCATCGGCAACGGCGACAGAATCGCCTTCCTCGGCGACTCGATCACGGCGAACGGGAACCGTCCCGCCGGATACGTCAACATGGTCATGAAGGGGCTCGAGCTTTCGGGCGTGAAGGCCGAGAAGATCGCCGTGGGCGTCTCGGGCAACAAGTCGAACGACATGCTCGCCCGCCTTGAAAAGGACGTGATTTCGCGCAAGGCGAAGTGGATGACCATTTCGTGCGGCGTCAACGACGTGTGGCACGGCGCGCGCGGCGTGGAGCTCGAGGACTACAAGGTCAACATAGGCAAGATACTCGACGCCTGCGCGGCGGCCGACATCAAGGTGATCGTGCTGACGGCGACGATGATTCGCGAGGACGCGTCCAACAAGGAGAACCAGAAGCTCGCTGGCTACAACGACTGGCTCAGGTCCGAGGCGAAGCGCCGGGGGCTCCCCCTCGCCGACCTCAACGCCGACATGCAGGCGGAGCTCGCGCGCATCCGCGAGGCGGACAAGACGCCCGGCAACAAGCTCACGGTCGACGGAGTGCACATGGCGTTCCCCGGCGACTGCATGATGGCGTGGGGCGTGCTGCGGGCGATGGGCGTCGACGAGGCGAAGAAGGACGAGATATACGCCGCGTGGCGCAAGATGCCCGAGGCGTGGAAGTACGAGATCAAGATCACGGACGAGGAGAACGCGAGGCTTCTCAAGGCCGGGATCTGCCCCGGCGACCTCGCTCGCCGCGCGCTTGACGCGATGGACGGCTGGAAGAGCGTCAAGTGGCGCCGCTCCGCGTTCGAGGACGGCGTGTGGAAGATGGGCGTCGACGGCGTTATGACGGCGACGAAGGACGACGCGATCTGGTCCGAAGCGAGCTACGAGAACTTCGAGCTCGACTTCGACTACAAGCTCGACCACGGCGCGAACTCGGGTGTCATCATCTACGCGGAGGACACGAAGAACTGGATTCCGAACGCGATCGAGATCCAGCTCCTCGACGACAACAACGCGCGCTGGAAGAATGACGCACCGGAGCTCAAGAACGGCTCTCTCTACGGCCACGTCGCGCCGACGGCGTTCCCGGCGAAGGGCGGGGCGCAGTGGAACCACATGACGATCAAGGCGGTCGGGCAGCAGATCACGGTCACGGTCAACGGACAGCTCGCGCTCGACTACTCGCTTGCGAAGCTCACGGACGGCAAGGTCGCGCCCAGCGGATTCAAGATCCCGGGCCATCTGCCGCGCCCGTGGTCGACGATCCGCACCTCGGGCCCCATCGGCTTCCAGGGCATGCACGGCGGGGCTCTCCCGTACTTCCGCAACGTCCGCATCCGCCCCGTGCCATGAGCAGCTATCGTTTGATGACTGCCGCGGCGATTGTCGCGGCGGGGGTTGGTGCGGCTTGCGCGGCGGATGCGCCGCGGAACATCGCGTTCAGGCGTTCGGTCACGCAGTCGAGCGCCGCGGACTTCACCCACGTCGGTCACCTCGTCACCGACGGGAGACTCTCCGAGGCGCCAATCAGGAGAGTCGAGGCTGTCTCGCAGTATCCGAAGCTCAGTCCCGACGGCGAGCGCCCCGAGAAGGCGATAGACGGCTCGAAGGCGACGAAGTGGCTCGTCTTCAAGGACAAGTGCGAGCTGACCGTCGCGCTCCCAGGGCCGGCGCGCGCCGTCCGCTACTCGATTGCGTCCGCGAACGACGAGCCGAAGCGCGATCCGCGCATGTGGCGCGTTCTCGCTTCCGAAGACGGCGAGAAGTACGTCGAAATCGCACGGTCCGGCGAAGACGTCTCGTTTGACAAGCGGCACGAGGCGAAGACGTGGGCTGTCGCGAAGCCTGGCGTTTACCGCTACTACCGCCTTGCCGTCGACGAGACGTTCGGCGGGGTCGCGCAGGACGGGAAGACGCCCACGATGCAGCTTTCCGAGTTCGACCTCCTCGGCGAAGACGGAAAGTCGCTCCTGCGCGGAGCGGAGGCGTCTGACGGCTTCACGAGCCAGTGGGTTAGCAAGGGCCCGCGTGACGAATGGCTCGTCGTCGACCTTGGCGCGCCGAGCCGCGTCGACCGCGTGAACGTCGTCTGGGTGAAGGGCGGCGAGGCGGAGAAGTCCCACGTCGAGCTGTCCGCGGACGGCGAGACGTGGCGCCGCGCCGAGTCCGGAAAGGACGTCCGCTTCGTGCGTCTCGCGTGCGAACAGGCGAAGCACGAGGCGTTCGCCGTCACCGAGATGGAGGTCCTGGGCGCGAACGGACTTTCCTACGCGCTTGCGCCGCAGGCGCCGCTCGGCCGCGCCCAGCGCGAGCCGCTGCGCGGAGGCAACTGGCGGCTCTCGCCCGCGCGAGACGTAACGGCTTCCGGCGAGGAGATGACTCGCGGCGCCTTCGACGACTCGAAGTGGCTCCCGGCCGTCGTGCCCGGCACCGTGGTCACGTCCTACCTCAAGGCCGGCGCAATCCCCGACATGAACATCGCGGACAACCAGCTGATGATCTCCGAGGGGTTCTTCCTCGACGACTTCTGGTATCGCAACACGTTCAAGATTCCGTCTTCAAAGAAGGGCGAGCGCGTCTGGCTGAACTTCGACGCGATCAACTGGAAGGCGGACGTCTACTTCAACGGCGAGAACGTCGGCTCGATAGCGGGTGCGTTCCTCAGGAAGTCTTTCGACGTGACGAGGCTCGTGCGCTTCGGCGAGGAGAACCGCCTCGCCGTGCGCATCCACCGCAACGCGACGCCCGGCAATGTCACCGTGCAGGACATGAACAGCCCGGGAGGCAACGGCGGCGTGCTGGGGCGCGACAATCCGACGATCCACGCGTCGATCGGATGGGACTGGATTCCCACGGTGCGCGGACGCAACATCGGCATCTACCGCGACGTGTCGCTGTCGTACAGCCGCGACGTGACGCTCTCGGACGGCTGGGTCGTTACCGACCTCGATGTCGAGAACAGGGACTTCTCCAAGGCGAAGGCCTCGGTGCGCGTCCGTGCGCGGAACGCCTCCGACGCGCCTGTGAAGACGACGCTTGCGGCGACGGTCGAGCCGGGCGGCCATTCCGTGAAGACCGACGTCGAGCTCGCCGCGGGCGAGACCCGCGAGGTGGAGATCGGCTCCGTCGAGATCAGGAACCCGAAGCTGTGGTGGCCCGTCACCTACGGCGGCCAGCCGCTGTACGACGCGTCGATCGCCGCCTCTGTCGACGGGAAGAGGTCCGACCTCCATTCGTTCAAGTTCGGCGTCAGGAAGTACACGTACAGCGAAGGAAAGCCCCTGAGGATATACTGCAACGGCGTGCGCATCGTCTGCCGCGGCGGAAACTGGGGAATGGACGACGCGAACCTCGCTGCGACGCCGCTCGACTACGACACGAAGGTGAGGCTGCACGCCGAGGCGAACCTCACGATGATCCGCAACTGGGTCGGCATGACGAACAGCGACGACTTCTACAAGGCGTGCGACAAGTACGGCGTCCTCGTGTGGGACGACTTCTGGCTCGCGAACCCGAGCGACGGACCCGATCCGGCCGACCCCGGGATGTTCCTGGAGAACGCGCGCGACAAGATACTCAAGAACCGCCACCACGCATCGATCCCGCTCTACTGCGCGCGCAACGAGGGCAATCCCCCCAAGACGCTCGCGGACGATCTGCCGCGCCTCTGCCGCGAGCTGGACGGCACGCGCCACTACATCCCGCACTCCGCGGGCGGGACGGTGAGCGGCTTCGGCCCCTACTCCGTGCGCGACCCGAAGTGGTACTTCGCGAACGCACCAGAGACGCTCCACAGCGAGCGCGGGCAGCCCAACGTCCCGGAGATGGAGACGATGCGGGCGATGCTCGGTCCGGACCATCTCTGGCCGATGGACGTCGTATGGGGGCTTCACGACTACACGCGCGGCGGCGCGCAGGGCTGCGGCGGCTTCACGGACTACATCCGCCGCTCCTACGCGGAGCCCAGGAACCTCGATGAGTTCACGCGCCTCGCCCAGGCCGTCGCGTACGAGAACCACAAGGCGATGTTCGAGTCCGTCTACGCGAAGGGCGGCAACGGCATCCTCATGTGGATGAGCCAGAGCGCGTGGCCGTCGATGGTGTGGCAGACGTACGACTACTGGCACGACGTTAACGGAGGCTTCTACGGCGCAAAGGCCGGCAACCAGCCGGTGAACGTGATACTCGACCAGAACGCGCGCAGCTTCCTTGCCGTCAACGCGACATCCAGGCCTTTCTCCGGCAAGGCGAAGGTCGAGTTCTTCGACATCGACGGACGGCGCATCGCGACGAAGGAGGAGGCGGTGTCGCTCGAGGCGGACGGACGCGTCAAGCTCTTCGACCTTCCGGCGATTGAGGCGAAGGACGGCGTGCTTCTCATCCGCGCGACGATAGGCGGGGCCGAGAACTTCACGTGGATCAACGTGAAGAAGGACCGCGACTACAAGTCGCTCGTTCCGCTGCTCGGCGGGAAGGTGGAGCTCTCCTCGGCCAGGGTCGAGCCTGCTTCTTCCGGCGCGAAGGGCGAGGTCACGGTCTCGAACTCTTCCAGGAGCCCGCGACTCCTTGTCAGCCTCAAGCTCGTGGACGCCAATGGCCGCCGTGTGCTGCCCGTGCACTGGTCGGACAACTTCTTCTCGCTCATGCCGGGCGAAATCCGCCGCGTGTCGTTCGAGGCGACGTCCGTGGATAGGGCCCTCGTTCCGGGGCTTCGCGTCGTGCAGCGCGTGACGAAGTTCCGCGCGCCCGGCGAGACGCCGGCCTCTACTGCGGCGGACAGGCTCTCTTCGACGGCGCCGACCCCATGAAGTTCAACAGAAGGACTTGCGCAAATTTCACGATATTTTATTTCGTTTTTTTGCGTTTTGTCTGCATGTTTTATGGTATAATCTTGGCATAAGAAATGGGGGTATACCCTGGCGGTTTCTAAATCATAAGGAAAACTGACATGAAAAAGATGCTGTTGCTGCTGGGTTCGATGGCCGCGCTCGTCGGGGCCGCTTATGGTGACCGATATACGGGCGAGCATCCGCACGGAGCCGAGTGGGGCCTGGTGGATGCTCTGCATCCCCTCAACGACTACGGGATTTTCCGCAAGATGCCCGACGGCATGCGCAGCGGCGGGAACAGTTCAGGCGTCCGCACCGGGGTGGCGATCACCTATCCGAACGAACCGATCGTGGTGGACAACACGGCGACCGGCCAGAACCGGGGCGACGACATCGACAAGATATTCTACTACAGCACCCCCGCCTGGGCGCCGGCAGAGATCTACCAGACCGAGATTTACGGCCAGTCGACCGTGACCGTCGGCGGTCTTGTGCCGAACGCCTCCTACATCGCCGAAATTCACTTCGCCGAAACCTACAACGCCAACCAAAACCGCGTATTCCGCAGCAGAGCCAACGGGACGACGATCGTCTGCGGCGTCAAGCCCTCTGCGGCCGGCATGGGCGTGGCGCACACCTTCGCCACGAACGTGACGGCAAATGCCTCGGGCCAGGTCGTATTCGAGATCACGAACTACGCCGACAACGGCATCTTCGGCGGCTATGCAATCTGGGGCGCGGCGGTGCCGAGCTGGACCGATCCCGCGATCGTCGGCGACGGTTCGGCCGTGAAGATGACCTGGTCTGATCCGCACGACGTCCTGCGCTACTACGTCTATTCCGCCGATTCCGCCGAGGGGCCGTGGACGGAACTCGAGGTCCTCATGCCTGGCGTCTCCTCCTATACGATCCCCAGCGCATACAACCCGACAATCGAGAAGTACTGGCGCGTGGTGGCGTCGAACGGCGTCGGCACCGTTACCTGCCAGGCGAAGCTCGGCGACGCCTCCGCCGTCGCCTGGACCGACCTTGCTACGCTGGGCGCGACGGTCGCGAGCGACGCGACGGCCAACTACCGCGTCGCGTCGGCCGGCACGGGCGGACTGAACGCGCTCGGCGCGACGACGACCGAAGCCGCGATGTACGTGAACGGATACACCGACGCGCACACGCTTGCCATCGGCGCCGGCGAGACGCTCAAGGTCGGCACGCTCGGCGTCAACTCCGGCGCGGGCGACATGACGGTCGGCGACACGGTCGGACAGGGCACGGTCTCGCCTCTCGGCGGCACGCTGACGTTCGACGTGAAGGACGCCGCCTCGACTCTGACCGTCAACGCGGTTGCGGCGAAGGTCGCCAACAGCGACTCGATCGTCAAGTTCGGCCCGGGCGCGGCGAAGCTCGTCGGTGGCACGGACATCACGTCCGTTTCAATTGGCGAGGGCTCGGTCGAATTGCCGAACGCCGCCAACGCTACGCTCGCGCAGACGCTCTCCGGCGCGGGCACGTTCGTCAAGAGCGGTGCAGGCACGCTTACGGTTGCGAACGAGAACCCCAATTTCGCGGGAACGTTCGAGGTCAAGGAGGGAACAGTCCTCATCGGCCGCACGGACGCATACAAGAGCTTCGGCGACGGCGTGGCGACGATCAAGGTCGACTCGGGCGCGACGCTCGACGTCGGCATGCCGGGCGCCGCGGCAAACTCTCTCGGACTGCGTGGGACGAAGATCGTCTTCGAGGGTACCGGCGACAACGGGCAGGGCGCGCTCGCCAACACATCGGGCGCGGATCAGTACAACGCGTTCGCCCGCGGCGAGATGACTGGCGACGCGACGGTGAATTCCGTTGCGCGCTTCGACTTCCGCAACACGGTAGACGGCGCCTACTTCAACATGAACGGACACGTCCTCACGAAGAAGGGCGGCAACTTGTTCCTCTTTACGTCCGTGCCCGTCTATGCCGGCGCCGATACCGCGAAGATCCGCATTGAACAGGGCACGTTCGGCGTGGAGTCGGGGACGACGTTCAACGGGAACGGCACCGTCGAGTTCGCGGGCGGCGCGTTCGACGTCTACAATCTCGGGCAGCCGCTTGCGTGGCCCATCACGGTGACGTCGGCAGGCGGCAAGTTCGTGTGCCGCAGCGGCGCCGCCAACCAGAATGAGATCGCTGGCACGGTGACGCTAGAGGAGGGCGCGGAACTCAAGCTTTCGCCGAACGACAACACCAACTTCCGCATCACCGGCAAGATCACAGGCGCGGGCAAGCTCGTTCGCGACGAAGGCGGCGACGCCGGCTATGCGCGCATCGAAAACACCGGAAACGACTGGACAGGCGGGACCGAGGTCAAGAAGGGCATCCTCTACTGCCCGTGCGCGGCTGTCCTGCCCGGCTACAACGTGTCCGGCAAGGTCGTGATCTCCGGAACCGGCAAGATCGCCGTCAAGCTCGGCAGTGGCGGCGACGACGGATGGAGCGCCGAGCAGATCGGCGAGCTCATGGCGAACGCCGACGCGCCCGAAGGCGCAAAGGGGTCGATCATGATCGATACGGCGGGATACGATGCTGCGTCAGGTACGGGAACCGTCAATAAGCCGATCGGCATCGCCAAGACCGGCGAAGGAACGTTCACCGCAGAGATGGAATACACGGCCGGCGGCGGAATCTACGCCGACCAGGGCACGCTCGTCATCTCGAACAACGCAGCCAACACGATGACCGGACTTCAGGTCGTCAAGAAGGGCCGCGTCGAGATCTACGACAGCGAGATCGACTTCGGCAACAACAACCTCAACATCGGCAACGTCCGAAGCGACGGCGACATCCCGACGGTCGTCGTCGGAAAGGGTGCGTACATCCATTCGTATCTTGCTCCCTACAACCAGGGTTCGCCGTCCCTCAGCATCGGCAGCGCGGATGTTGCAGGCGGCATCCTCGAGGTTCAGGACGGCGGCGTCGTCTCAAACAAACTCTACATGGGCAACAACCAGTACAGCCAGAGCGCGGTGCTGCAGAGCGGCGGCGAGATCGTGAACTGGGGTGGAGCGGCCAGTGACACGGTGTTCGCGAACGCGCAGTGGACGTGGGGTTACTGGGAGGTCGCCGGCACAGGCTCGGCAACATTCATGGGCTACTCGCAGCTAACGAGGAACGCGAACGCCTATGCGACGCTCGCGATCAGGGACGACAGCTCGGTCATCATCACCAATGCGCTCGCGGGGTCTCTGGTGATGAGCCGCGGCGGACACGGTGCGTTCGACCAGTCCGGCGGAACGCTTACGACCGCAGGCCAGCTAATCTTCGGTGACGACAGCAACAATTCCGGAGGCAACGGCGTCTACGAGATGCGCGGCGGCACGGCCAACATCGGCGGTGAAAAATCCGAAAGCGTCCTTGTATCCGACCGTCCCGCCTTCAAGGGCCAGATAAACTTCACCGGCGGCGAGTTCGCGGCAAAGAACCTCTATAGAAACACGAGGGAAAATCCGAATACCGCATACGCGACGTTCAACGGCGGAACGCTCAAGGCGAAGCAGGGCGGCACACAGCTGTTCGGCGAAGCGTCGGGAAACAAGCTTGACGGCGTGTATGTCTTCGAGAAGGGCGCGCAGTTCGACACGGACGGACACAACGTGACGCCGGGCCAGGCGCTTCGTGCGCCGCAGGGACTGGGCGTCAAGTTCATAAGTTGGACCCAGACAGACGCGGCAAAGCTCAAGTGGAAGGGCTCCGAGCTGATGGGGCCGCCGATGGTGATCATCGAGGGCGACGGCGAGGGCGCGACGGCTGTCGTTGACTTCGACACGGCGACGCGCACGGTCAAGGGAATCATCGTGACTTGCCCTGGCTGGGGCTACACAGAGAAGCCGACCGTGAAGCTCTTCGGCGGCGGACTCTACGTCGACAACAACACGCAGACGTACACGATCGACGCCGCGGCGATCATCATGGGCGAAAGTTCGTCCGGACCGATCGTCAAGAAGGGCGCGGGAACGCTCACGCTCGAAGGCGCGAACGGCGTCGCGGGCGCGGAGGTGCAGGGCGGCGTTCTGTTCGTTCCGGAGGGCGCGTCGATCCAGCCGGGCAAGCTCACCCTCGCCGGCGGCACGTTCAGCGCACCGTCCTACGCGGCGACGGAACTCGTCGTCAACGGCGGAGAAGACGATGTCTCGACGCTTGACGCGCAGCTGACGATCAGCGGCGAGCGCGGCTCCGCGAGACTGCCCGGTCTCTACGCGGCGTTCAAGAACGGAGACCTCGACACGACGTTCACCGCAGCGGCGGACGACTATCTGCTTGTCGTCACGAATCTCGAGTACGCCCAGACGAGCATACCCGAAGACTACAAGATTTTCGAGTATGAGGATTACGTCAACAAGAACCTCAACTGCGCGTACGACGGGTACATCTGGAACCGCACGGGCGAGACGGTGACTTGGACGTTCGCGGAGCACTTCGACGACTTCGTCTATCTCAAGATCGACGACACGGTCGTGCTGAACGACTGTGAAAACAATGCGTGGACACGGCCGACCTTCGGATCTATTACGCTCACGCCGGGGCCGCATCGCTTCCACCTCGTTGTCTACCAGGGTGGCGGAACGTCCGGCCCGTGCACGAACGACAGTTGGCTCAACTGGTGGCAGAAGGGCGGCTGGGCGATCGGCGTCGACTTCCAGGGGCGCAACGAGGGCGTCTACGAGAACTTCGTCGCGCTTGAGGACGCTGGCGACGGTGAACTCTTCACGCTCACAACCGACGATCTCGTCGTTGAGGACTTCGCGCCGGAAGCATACGTCCACGTCAACGGCGGTACGCTCAGGCTTGCGCCGACAGTCGGACTCTACGGCGGCTTCATCCCGGGCGGAAACTGGAAGACGTCGCCGTCGCCTCGCACCTGCGTCGATGAAAGCCTGGGCTATGCCAATACCGCCTATGAAGAGACGGCCGTGCTGGACGGCCTGCAGAACAAGAGTATCGGCTACGTGTACGAGGGCTACATCTGGAATCATGATTCCACCGACGTCACCTGGACTTTTGCCGAGAACTTCGACGACGGCGTCCTCCTTACCATCGATGGTACCGAGGTCCTCAACAATGAAGGCTGGGGTACGCCGACTAAGGCCAACTACACGCTGACGCCGGGTGCGCACGCAATCCGCATCGGACTCTGGCAGGGCGAGGGCGGGTCGGGTCCGTCGTCGCAGGGATGGCTCAGCCTCAACTACATCGGCATCGGCGTGGACTTCTCCGGCCGCAACGAGGAGCAGCGCGACAACTACGTGCCGCTCGCCGCCTATGCCGCCGGCGCAGACAAGCCGATACTCACCACGGTGCCGACTCTGTCCGGATCCCAGAAGCTGCCCGCGAACACGTCCTTCGCGATCGCGAACGGCGCGAAGGTCGATCTCGGCGGAACGGAGCTCACGCTCTCCGGCGACTTCTACTCCGCGGCGGGCGCGTTCACCAACGGCACGCTCGCTGTTTCGGGCAACTGGATGGTTGACCTCGCCGACATTGTCGAGGGCAATGCCCTGACGGGCGACTCGTTCGACTTCACGGGTGCGACGATCACGCTGACCGGCAATACGAACCTGCTCGACAGGTCGGTCTTCTACACCCTCGCAACAGCCACTGGTTCCATCACCGGCATTCCGTCCGTGGAGGGCGCGCCGAAGGGATGGTCCGCCCAGATCCGCGGTCGCCGCCTTGTTCTGCGGCCCCGTGGCGGGCTGAGGGTGTCGCTGCGGTGAATTTCCGCTGGGAAAAGCAAAACAAACACGAGAGGAAAACATGAAGAAACAGGTCATCATCGCGGCCGCGGTGCTCGGCGCGACGGTCACGCAGGCAGTCCCTACGGCAGAAAGCCGCGCGGCGGCGCGGGCAAAGGCCGAGGCTTTGGTCAAGCAGCTTACGGGCGACGAGTGCGTCTCCGAGCTTATGATGGAGTCGAAGCCCGTCGACAGGCTCGGCATACCCGCCTACCACTGGTGGAACGAGGCGCTTCACGGCGTCGCCCGCGCGGGACTCGCCACGATGTTCCCGCAGGCGATCGGCGCGGCGGCCACGTTCGACGCGGAGCTCGAGCAGGAGATGGCGGACGTCATCTCTACCGAGGCGCGCGCCAAGTACAACCTGTTCCGCGCGAAGGGCGCGAGGGAGATATACGAGGGCCTCACGCTCTGGAGCCCGAACGTCAACATGTTCCGCGATCCGCTGTGGGGCCGCGGACAGGAGACGTTCGGCGAGGATCCGTACCTTTCCGGCGTGATGGGCACGGCTTTCGTCAATGGACTCCAGGGCGACGACCCGAAGTACCTCAAGACCGCAGCGTGCGCGAAGCACTACGCGGTGCATTCGGGGCCGGAAAAACTCCGCCACGAGTTCAACGTCGACGTCGACGACCGCGATCTCTACGAATACTACCTGCCGGCGTTCAGGGCCCTTGTCGTGGACGGCAAGGTCGAGAGCGTGATGGGCGCGTATTCCGCGGTCAACGGAATCCCGTGCTGCGCGAACAAGCGCCTCCTTACGGACATCCTCCGCACGGAGTGGGGCTTCGAGGGCCATGTCGTGAGCGACGTCGGCGCGGTCGGCGATATTTCATCGCACCACAAGTACAAGCCGAACTCCGTCGAGGGCAGCCTCGCGGCGATCGACGCGGGACTTGACCTCTGCAGCGAGGGGACCTACAGCTGCCTGCGCAAGGAGGTCGAGGAGGGTCGCGTCAAGAAGGAGCAGCTCTACCGTCCGCTCGTGAACCTCTTCACGTCGCGCTACCTGCTCGGCAACATCGGCGACGAGAAGACTCCGTGGGACAGTCTCGGAGAGAAGGACATCGCGACCCCCGAGCACCTTGCGCTTTCGCTCAAGGTCGCCGAGAAGTCGATGGTGCTCGTCAAGAACAACGGCGTCCTTCCGCTCGACCCGGGCAAGATATCCAAGTACCACATCTTCGGACGCGACAACAACGTCCGCGAGCTGCACGGCAACTACGAGGGCACTCCTACGGCCTACATCACCGGCAAGCTCGGCATCAACATGGTCATCGGCAAGGGCGCGAAGCAGGAGAAGAACTCCGACGTCGCGTTCGCGTTCGTCGGCATCGAGCCGGGAGACGAGGGCGAAGACCATGACCGCAAGAACACCGAGATCTACAGCCGCAACCTCGAGGACCTGCGCAAGAACCGCCAGGAGCGTCCGAACCAGAAGATCATCTCCATCGTCTACGGCGGCAGCGTCCTCGACCTCGCCGAGGTCGCGGAGCTTTCCGACGCAGTGATCATGGCTTTCTACCCCGGCGAGCAGGGCGGCCTCGCGATCGCACGCACGATCTTCGGCCTCAACAACCCGGGCGGACGCCTCCCGCTCACCTACATGGAGAAGAACGGCGAGAAGGCGGACATCAAGGACTACAAGCTCCCCGGCCGCACCTACCTCTATGCCGACGCGAACAAGAAGCCTCTCTTCCCGTTCGGCTTCGGCCTCAGCTACACGACGTTCGGCTACGACGGGCTCAAGGTCTCGAAGGCGAAGGACGGCGTGATCGCCTCCGTCAAGGTCAAGAACACCGGCAAGGTCGCGGGTGACGAGGTTGTCCAGGTCTACGTGCGCTCCCCCAAGGGCTCCGGCGACCGCCGCGTCCACCATCTCGAGGGCTTCAGGCGCGTGACGCTCAAGCCGGGCGAGTCGAAGACGGTGTCGTTCAAGCTCAAGAAGGAGCAGATCATGCAGTTCGGCATGGACGGAAAGCAGTCGCTCGCGAAGGGCGAGTACGAGTTCTTCGTCGGCGGAGGCCAGCCCGGCTTCACCGACGGCGTCCAGTCCGCGAAGCTCGGCTTCTGACGCAATGGCAGACTGACGCTATTGCCTAGACGCGTGCCGGGCACCTGCCCGGTGCGCGTCTGCGCTTTCTGTGTGAATAGATGACAATAGGGAGAATCAAAAGATGATGGTGAAGAGTTTGTGTGTCTGCGGAGCAATGACATTGGCAGCCGCAGCTGTGGCCGCGCCGGAGTGGGAGGATCCCGAGGTCAGGGGCGTCAACAAGGAGCCGGCGCGCGTGTGTTCCTTCCCGCAGGGCGAGAAGCCCGTCTCGCTCAACGGCGACTGGACGTTCATGTGGAAGGGCAGCCCGGACGACAGGTCGCTCGACTTCTTCAAGCCGGGCTTCGACGCGTCCGAGTGGTATACGATCGCCGTGCCGGGATGCGTGGAGGTGCAGGGATACGGCATCCCGCTCTACGTCAACCTAAACTATCCCCACCAGAACAAGCCGCCGTTCATCGGGACGGAATACAATCCTGTTTCACAGTATCTCAAGAAGTTCACCGCTCCAGCTGCATGGAAGGGACGCGAGGTGTTCGTCCGATTCGACGGCGTTTACAGCGGATTCTACCTCTGGATCAACGGAGAGAAGGTTGGCTACAGCGAGGACAGTCGCCTCCCCGCCGAGTTCAACATCACGAAGTACCTGAAGTCCGGTGAAAACACGATCGCCGTCGAGGCGTACCGCTGGACTGACGGCTCGTACGTGGAGGATCAGGATACGTGGCGCTTCAGCGGCATCTACCGCGACGTCACGCTCTACTCCGTGCCGAAGGCCGAGCTTCGCGATTTCCGCGTAGACTACGATGTCGCGGACGACTTCAAGTCCGCGAAGACAACCGTCACAGCCGTCAGCCGCTCCCACGGAGGAAAGGCCCGCACGGCGAAGGTCTCCGCCGCGATATACGACGCGGACGGCAAGAAGGTGGTTGCCTTCGCGCCGAAGTCCGTTGCGATGCCGGCGGATGGATCGGACGCGACGACCACGCTTGTTGCGGACTTCAATGCGCCGAAGCTATGGTCCGCAGAGACGCCGAACTTGTACCGTCTCGTCGTCGAGCAGAAGAACGACGACGGAACGACGGATGCGCGCACTGTGAAGACGGGCGTCAGGCGCATCGAGGTGAAGGATGGCAAGGTTCTTCTCAACGGCGTCACGGTGAAGGTGAAGGGCGTGAACCGCCACGAGGCGTCGCCCGACGGAGGTTACACCGTCACGCGTGCGGAGATGCTGAAGGACATCCTTCTCTTCAAGCGCAACAACATCAACATGGTCCGCACGTGCCACTATCCCGACCACCATCTATGGTACGACCTCTGCGACGAATTTGGAATCTACGTCGTCGCTGAGGCGAACGTCGAGTCGCACGGAGCCGGTTTCGGCGACAAGTCGCTTTCGCGCAAGCCTGAGTGGCGCAAGACGCACGTCGAGCGCAACGTCAACAACTTCCAGAACTACAAGAACCATCCCTGCGTCTTCTTCTGGTCGCTCGGCAACGAGTCCGGCCCCGGGGAGAACATGAAGGCGGCGGCGGACGCGCTCCACGCGCTTGATCCGAAGGCGATCGTCCACTACGAGGGCAACAGCTCCTACGGCGACATCGACAGCAACATGTATCCGTCCCCGCAGCGCGTTCTCGAGCGCGGCAAGGACCATAAAAAGCCGTACTTCCTCTGCGAATACGCATACGCGATCGGCAATTCGCCGGGGAGCCTCGACGCGTACATCGACGCGTTCTACTCCAGCGACTCCGTCGTCGGCGGATGCATCTGGGACTGGGCCGACAAGTCGATCTGGAAGGATACGGGTCGCATCGGGCCAGACGGCAGGCGCGAGCGCTTCTTCGCGTACGGCGGCGACTTCGACGACAGGCCGAACGACGCGCAGGTGCTCTGCAACGGAATCGTCGATCCGCTCCGCCGCGAGAGCGCGAAGCTGATCGAGGTTAAGCACGTCCAGCGCAACCTCGTCGCGTCGTGCGAGGACGCCGCGTCCGGCGAGGCGGAGCTGTGGAACCGCTACGACTTCACGGACGCCTCCGAGTTCGACGGATTCTGGGAGCTGACGGCCGACGGGAAGAAGGTCGCGGAAGGGCGTCTCGCGCCTCTGGCGCTTGCGCCGCATGCGCGTACGAAGATCGCGCTTCCGCTGCCCCGCGACTTCAGGCGCGCGCCCGGCGCGGAATGCTTCTACCGCGTCTCGTTCCGCCTCAAGGCTGACACCTCATGGGCCAAGAAGGGGTTCGAGGTCGCGCACGATCAGTTCCCGTACAGGGCTCTCGAAGGCGCGAAGGAGCGCGCGGCGTCGATTGCCGCGTACAGGCCGGCCGCAGGCGCGAAGCTCGCGGAGACTCCGGATGCGTTCACCGTGAAGGGGAAGGATTTCGAGTTCACCGTCTCGCGCAAAACGGGAACCGTCTCGAAGCTCGCGTACAACGGCGAGACGCTGATCGCGGACCGCGACGGACTCGTCTCCGGCCCGAGGCTCGAAGTGTGCCGCGCGTTCACCGACCACGACGGATGGTTCAGGGACGAGATGTTCAACTCCGGACTCACGCAGCTACGCCACCATGTTGCGTCCGTCAAGGCAGAGACGACGCCCGACGGACTCGTCAAGATCGTCTCCCGCGTCAACGTCGACGGCGGGAAGGCGACTCGCTTCGTGCTTGAGACCGAGTGGAAGATCGACGGCGACGGAATGATCGCAGTTAAGCACGACGTCGCTCCGTTCGGGCCCGAAAAGCATCTCGCGCGCATAGGTGTGCAGATGAAGCTCGGGGCTGAGTTCGACAACTGCACGTGGTTCGGGCGCGGTCCGCGCGAGAACTACTCCGACCGCAAGACCGGTTCCGACGTCGGGCTGTGGAAATCCTCCGTCGACGACATGGCCGAGTTCTACGTGCGTCCGCAGGAGAACGGCTGCCGCAGCGACGTCCGCTGGGCGGCGTTCACCGGCAAGGGCGGCACGGGAGTCCTGTTCTCCTTCCCGAAGCCGCTCTTCGTCACCGCGACGCGCTACGAGTGGGAGGACCTCGACTTTGTGCGCCACCGCGGCGGGCACGCGAACGGTGGAGCGAACAACCGCCGCACGGCGCGTCCGTTCGCCGATCCGCGCGACGAGATCGTGCTCAACATCGACGCGGCGCAGATGGGGCTCGGCAACGGCTGCCTCGGTCCGCGTCCGCTGGCGTCGTACATGCTCGTCACGCGTCCGGAGAGCTTCTCGTACGTGATGCGTCCGTGCACCTCCGACTCCGCCTCGCTCGCCGCGCTTGCTCGATCCGGCGCGCCGGTGGAGGTTCCTAAGCCGCCGCGGACGCTTCGCAGGGTTCCGCAGAACGAGACGAAGGTGCTCGGCGTTTCTTCCTTCGAGAAGGGCGAAGGGGAGTCCGTCCGCATGGTCGACGGCGATCCGATGACATACTGGCATTCGCAGTGGCGTCCAGAGAAGAAGTATCCGCACTGGGTCGCGCTCGACCTCGGGAAGAGCCGAGAGCTCGCGGGCTTCGCGTATCTCGCGCGTCGGCAGATGGACAACGGGTGGATCCGCGGCTACCGCGCGTACGTCTCGGACGACTCCGAGAAATGGGGCGAGCCCGTGGCGACTGGCGAGTTTACGTCCGAGCAGGGCGGAGACGAGATACGCGTCGAGTTCAAGAAGCCGGCCAAGGGCCGATACCTGAAGCTCGAGTGTCTCGGCGAGTGGCGCGGCCGCGCCTACTGCGCGATAGCGGAACTTTCCGCGCTGACGGAGTGAAGAGTTAAAGCTCAATGCAAATCAAAGGAACCCAAGCCATGAAAAGCCGTATCATCCTTTCCGCTGCCGCAGCAGCGTTTGTCGCCGTCGCGCCAGCATGGTCCGAAGGGGCGAACGACTCCGCCGGAGCGTCCGGCGCCGTCGGGACATACTGCAACCCGATGCCGCTGCCCGGCATCCCCGTTGCGAGCGGATGCCGCAAGCCGAACCCCAGGCGGCCCGGCGGCACGGGATTCCGCGAGATCGCCGATCCGTCGTTCATCTACGAGAACGGCAACCTCTATCTCTTCCCGTCGATGGACATGGCCTGGCGCTCGTCCGACTGCGGGGCGACATGGGAGAAGATAGACGTCGGCATCCACGATCTCGGCTACGCGCCTACTGTCGTGAAGCACAAGGGCAGGTTCTACGTCACTACGGGCGGGTCCGAGCTGCACGTCGCGGATTCGGTGGAGGGCCCCTACAAGCCGATGGGGCGCATCGCGCGTCCCAAGGTCGACGGCAAGGAGATGTCGTACGACGACCCGATGCTGTTCTCGGACGACGACGGGCGGCTCTATGTCTACTTCGGCTGCTCCCCCCGTGGCGGGATATGGGGAATCGAGCTTGACTCCGACAACCCGCTCGCGTTCATCGGCGAGCCGAAGCAGCTCATCAAGTTCGAGCCGGAGGAGCATCCGTGGGAGTGCAAGCCCAACCGACTCGACGAGGCGTGGATGGAAGGCTCGTGGATGACCAGGATAAACGGTCGCTACTGCCTTGTCTACTCCTCGTCGGGAACGGAGAACGACACGTACGCGATGGGCGCTGCGTGGGGCGACAGTCCGCTCGGCCCGTTCGTCAAGCAGCGCAACAATCCCTTCCTCCGTTCCACTGCCGGCGTGGTGCGCGGCACTTCGCACGGCAGCATCATCCCGCATCCGATCGCGAAGGACCGCTTCATGGTCGCCTACAGCATCCTCGTAGGCAACCGCGGCAACTTCGAGCGACTGGTCGGCTTCGACAACCTGCGGCTGGACGCGAACGGCGACTTCGAGGTCTCCGAGCCGACCGAGACGCCGCAGTACGCCGACGGTTCCGGCGCGGTGCCGTGGTACCGTCTGCCGTTCACGAACCCGTCTCGTCCTGAGGCGACGGACCAGAACCTGAAAACGTGGTCGCCGATATACGAATACGGCGCGGAGCCAGTCTTCAAAGCCCCGTATTCTGGCGTCATCCGCGCCGTGCGCATCTGCTGGGCCGACCTCGGAATGGACTATGCCAACGGCGCCGTTCCGGGTCCGTACAAGTATCTCATCCAGTACCGCTTCAACGGCAAGGACGGATGGAAGACGCTCGTCGACCGCCGCGACAACGAGAAGGACCTCTACGTCGACTACGTCGAGACGCCCCGTGTGCGTGCGGACGAGATACGCATCAAGGTCTCCGGCGCACCAAAGGGCATCACGCCGGCCATTTCCGACATTTCCGTATTCGTTGAATAAACAAGTCCAAAATATAAGAAGGACGGAAGCAAATGAACACATCACGAATGAGATATCTGCCGCTGGCGTTCGCCTTGGCGGCGTCGGGAGCGTGGGCGGCGGTTCGTCCGGGGGCGCCGTTCGCGGACGGCATGGTGCTTCAGCGCGACGCGAACGTCGCCGTCTGGGGCACGGCCGATCCGGGCGAGGCGGTGAAGGTGACCTTCGCCGGAAATTCCGTTTCGACGAAGGCGGACGCCGCTGGCCGCTGGCGCGTCGCGCTGCCGGCGATGGGCGCGTCGAAGGAATCGCGCACTCTCGCGATCAACGACATGCTCATCAAGGACGTCCTCGTAGGCGAGGTGTGGTTCTGCTCGGGCCAGTCCAACGCCGAGATGCCGCTCGTCTGTCCGGGGCCGCACTTCTCCGAGCGCCAGGGACGCCTCGTCGCGCAGATGACCCACAAGCCGTACATCCGCTACGTCTACGCGAGCGACTACAAGTTCAGCGTAAAGCCCAAGACGCAGGCGGACTATCCCGTCGTCTGGAAGAAGTTCATGCCCGAGAACCTCGGGAAGGATCCGAGCTTCTCGGCGATGGGCGTCTACTTCGCGCTGGAGCTCTATTCGGCTCTTGACGTTCCGATCGGAATCGTCGGCGCGTGCCAGGGCGGGACGAACATCGACGCGTGGACGCCGTGCTCGGGCTATGCCGGGAAGGAGTCGCTAAAGGCGGTTGCGGACTGGAAGGTCGTCGACAAGGACGGCTGGAAGCAGGAGATGAGCCACATGCCGATCTGGGAGGTTCACCAGCAGCCGACGGTGCTCTGGAACGAGATGGTGCAGCCGTGGTGTCCGATGACGATGCGCGGTTTCATCTGGTACCAGGGCTGTCACAACTCGCGCGAGGCACACCTCTACTGCGCGAAGATGCACGCGCTCTACGACGGATGGAAGACCGAGTTCGAAAATCCGAACCTCAAGCTCTACTTCGTCCAGCTCGCCCCGTATTCCGACGACTGGTACGACATCCAGCTCGCGCAGGCGAAGTTCGCCGCGGAGGAGCCGAACGCCTCGATGGTGACGACGGTCGACATCGGCTGCTGGGACGACATACATCCCGGCGACAAGCTGCCCGTCGGCAAGCGCCTCGCCGCGCTCGCGATGCAGCACGACTACGGCTTCACGGACGTCGTCGGAGAAGCGCCGCTGTTCAAGTCGGCGGAAGTTCGCGACGGCAAGGCCGTCTTGACGTTCGAGAACGCGAAGGGCTGGTACGTGCGGAACGACGACTGGAGCCTCCTCGCCGGCTTCGAGCTAAAGGCCGAGGACGGGACATGGAAGGCGGCGCGACTCGTGAACGCCGACCACGGCGCGAAGGAGTGCAAGCCCTATTCGACGAGCGGATGGGTCGAGGGCGACAAGATCATCCTCGAGGCGGACGGCGTGACGCGGCCCGTCGGCGTTCGCTACCTGCATGAAAAGCCTTGGCACGGCAGACTGTTCGCCCTGTCGGGCCTTGCGCTCGGTCCGTTCGAGGCAGATTTCGGAAACTGATTTCCAAGCGGGAGACTCTATGAAAACGAAAATGATGTTTGCAGCGCTGCTGTCGCTCGGACTGGCGGGTTTTGCTGCGTGGAATCTGGGTGCGGCTGACAGGACGACAACCTCGCTCGGCGGGGACGGATGGAAGCTATGGCTGGACCGCGATGCACCGTATGAGCGCGACACGCTCTACGTCGCGGCGGCGGATTCGGCGAAGGTAAAGGCGGGTGAGCCCGGGTGGTGGACGCCGGTCGACGTCGCGACGGTGCCGGTGAATCCGCCGACGTGCGGATGGGACTCGCTCTTTTCGAAGTCGGTTGCCGCGACGTCCGCGGAGGAGGCCTGGCGCGACCGCGCCCTTTCCGTCGACGTGTCCGTGCCTGGCACGGTCGAGGAGTATTTCTTCGACGCGATTTCCGGCAACCGCCGGGGCGACCATGGTTCGGGCGACTACCGCGGCGTTAGCTGGTGGGGACGGACATTCGACGTTCCCGCGTCGGCGCGCGGACGCCGGGTGGCGCTTTTCTTCAAGGAAGGCGTGCGCTACCGCGTCGAGGTTTTCGTCAACCGCACTCTGGCGGCCTACGACCTCTCCGAGCATTCGCCGCTCGAGGTCGACGTTACGAAGCTTGTGAAATGCGGCGGAAGGAACGAGCTGGCCGTCAGGATCACCGACGCGACCGGCGAGTTCTCGTGGGGCGAGTTCATCTTCGAGAGGTGGGGCGGCTATCTCTTCCCAGCTTCCCACGGCTTCGGCGGCATCATGGGCGATGTCGAGCTAGTCGTCACCGACAACGTGCGCGTGGACGACATTTTTGTGATGAACAGGACTAAGCCGCGAGAGGTCGAGACGCGCATCGAGATCGCCAACGCGGCGGACGCGCCGCGCACCGTCTATGCGGAGGCCGAGATCGTCGAGAACTGGGCGGCAAACAAGAAGGTCGCCTCTCCGAAGGCCGTCTTCCGCAAAAAGCTCGGCGCGGTTGCGGTTCCGGCAAAAGGCGTGAAGTCCGTCGGTTTCTCGGCTGTTGTCGACGGTGTGCGCCTGTGGGACATCGGCGACGCCAACCTCTACGACATGCGCGTTCTGCTCAGGGACGCGAAAGGGGCGCTCGTCGACAGCAGGTCCATCCGGTTCGGCTTCAAGAACTTCGAGGTGCGGGGCGTCGGAAGCGACGCGCAGTTCTGGTTGAATGGACGGCGCGTGTTCCTTCTTTCCGCCATCAGCTGGGGATACTGGCCGTCCAACGGAATGATTCCGACACCCGCGCTCGCGCGCAAGCATGTCGAGTCGGCAAAGGCTCTCGGCATGAACATGATAAACTTCCACCGCTGCCGCGGCAACCATGCGGTGCTGGACGCGGCGGACGAGATGGGCGTTCTGTACTACGAGGAGCCCGGCGGATACGTGAGCCACCGCCACAAGCCCGACGAGGCGAAGGATCTTGACGACAAGATCGCGTTCGAGCTCTGCCGGCAGAAGTTCCTCAGGATGGTCAAGGATCACCGCAACCACCCGTCGCTCACCATCTACAACATGGTCAACGAGCCGGGGTTCGGGCCCGACGACCGCGCGAAGGACGTCATGGCGTGCGGCCACGCGCTTGATCCGTCGCGTCTCATGGTGTACGGTTCGGGGTTCATGGGCGCGGGGCATCCGCAGGACATCAAGCTCCACATGCGTCCGTTCGACATGAACCAGTACGACGTCGGCTTCTGCGACATCCACAACGCGGGCAACTCCCCGGGCGTCTATGTGGACAGCAACTACAACTCGCCGCGCGGCTTCCTGCGCAGCCTCCGCGACGAGAAGGAGATCCTGGTCTGGGGCGAGGAGGGCGCGCTTGCCTCGCCGCCGCAGCTCGAGCTCATCCGCGAGCAGAAGAGGGGGTCGCTCAACGGCTGGGACGGGCAGCAGTACGACCTCTGGTACGAGGGCTATCGGTCGTACATCGACGGGAAGGGGCTCGCGAAGAACTTTCCGTCGATGACGGACCTCATAACGTCGATGGGCAACGTGATGTACTACGAGCACGGACGCATCCTCGAGAACGTTCGCATCGCGGACGGCGCGGAGGCGTACGTCCTCAACGGATACGAGTCGATGAAGGACGACAACACGTCCGGCGCCGTCGACTGCTACCGCAACCACAAGGGCGACCCGACGCTCATCTCGCGCTACATGAAGCCGCTCGTGATGAGCGTCAAGGCGCGCGAGAAGCTCGGCGAGACGGGCGACGTCAACACGTTCGACCTCTGGGTGCTCAACAACTATGCGATCCCGGCTGGGGAGTACACCGTCTCCTCCGCCGTGCAGACACCGTCCGGCAAGGTGCGCAGGTTCTCCGACACGAAGGTCAAGGTTTCGGGCGGGGAGAAGTTCAGCGACCTTGCGGCGGAAGGGATAGAGGTGAAGCTTGACGACGGACCCGGATACTACCGCATCGCCGCGGCGCTCAAGGACGGTTCGGGCAAGGTGCTCGCGAAGGGCACGGATGAAATGTTCGCCGTCGACTACAGGCGGACGAAGGTGTCGGCTATGGGCGCAATCGTCGGGAGGGGACCGGAGTACGTCTCGTTCGCAAAGGATGTCCTCAAATCGGATATCAGACCATTCGAGAAGTCGATGGGACGTCTCGACTACATCCTTCTCGCTCCGACAGACCACAGCGAGCGGTTCAAGACGATCCCGTACTTCGTTTTCCGTGCCAAGGACGGCAAGACTCCGGGACTCGACCTCGAATACTTCCGCGGAAAGCGCTTCGAGCAGAAGGTCGACCACCGCGTCTCGACCGCGCCGATCGACTTCAACATCGACACAAAGCCCATCCCCGGCTACGACATCCTCGGCTCGAACGACTTCTCGCTCCGCTGGGAGGGATACATCGTGAGCGACTGCACGGGCGAAGTCGAGTTCGAGTACAGCTGCGACGACGGCGCACGGGTGTGGTTCGACGGCGAGCCCGTCGTCGAGAAATGGTCGGACGGACCACGTGCCGAGAACCGCTTCAAGCGGATGATGAAGGCCGGCGAGCCACATGCGGTCAAGATCGAGGCGTACCAGTCTGGCGGCGAATGGGTGGCCGAGTTCCGCTGGAAGCTGCCGCTTCCGAAGCAGGATGTCGACATGGGCGAGATTGTCCGCCGCGTGCGCGACGACGGGACAAAGCTGATCGTCGCCGAAGGTACCGAGACGTGGCTCGCGAAACTCAGGGAGGCGGGGGCGTTTCCGGAGTACAAGGTGTTCCATCCCAACAAGACCTGGGTCGGGCACAGCATGTTCGTGAAGAAGCATCCGTTCTTCGACGGACTTCCGACGGACTGCGCGATGAACTGGGAGTACCAGACGCTTGTCGTGTACGACGGGCCGAAGCATATCGGGCTTCTGATGGAGGGAGAGGAGCCGGTCGTCGGAATCGTCGGCGTGCCGCTGAGGGGCATCGCGACATACGTCGGCATCGTGCCGTGCGGGAAGGGCGAGATCGCCTTCTCGAGCCTTGACCTTGCGCCGAACCTCGCCTCCGGGGCGAAGAACGCGGCGACGGCGAAGAAGATATTCGCGAACATTGTCAAGTGGGCGGGCGCGAAAGGCGCGAAGGACGTCAAGACATTCTGTAATCCGATGCCGCTGCCCGACATCCCGGTTTCATGCTGGTGCCTTAATCCTACGCCCGGCAGGCCTGGCGGAGCCGGATATCGCGAGATTGCAGATCCGTCTTTCATCTACGAGAACGGCAATCTCTACCTCTTTCCGTCGATGGGCATGGCGTGGCGCTCGTCCGACTGCGGGGCGACATGGGAGAAGATAGACGTCGGCGTCCGCGACCTCGGCTATGCGCCGACTGTGGTGAAGCACCGCGGCAGGTTCTACCTCATGACGGGCGGATCGGATCTGCATGCCGCAGATTCGGTGGAAGGTCCTTACAAGCCGATCGGTCGCATCAAGCGACCAAAGATTAACGGAAGGGAGGTGTCGTACGACGACGTGATGCTTTTCTCCGACGACGATGAGCGTCTGTACGCTTACTTCGGGTGTTCCCCGCGCGGCGGCATCTGGGGAATCGAGCTGGACGCCGACAATCCCCTTGCCATCGCCGGCGAGCCGAAGCATCTCATCAAGTTCGAGCCGGAGGAGCATCCGTGGGAGTGCAAGCCCAACAACCTGAGCGAGGCATGGATGGAGGGCTCGTGGATGATCAAGATCAACGGACGCTACTGTCTCGTCTACTCCTCGTCAGGAACGGAGAACGACACGTATGCGATGGGCGCGGCGTGGAGCGAAAGTCCGCTCGGTCCGTTCGTCAAGCAGCGGAACAATCCGTTTCTCCGTTCGACGACGGGCGTGGTGCGCGGCACTTCGCACGGCAGCGTCGTGCCAGATCCCATGCGCAAGGACCGATTCCTCGTGGCATACAGCATACTCGTCGGCGAACGCGCGAGCTTCGAGCGGCTTGTCGGCTTCGACCGCATCCGCCTTGACGCGAACGGAGAGATCGAGGTGACGACGCCCACCTCGACGCCGCAGTACGCCGACGGCTCCGGCATGGCGCCGTGGTACCGTCTGCCGTTCGTGAACGCGGAACATCCAGAGATGTCCGACGAGAACCTGCGCACAGGCGCGCCGCTCTACGAGTTCGGCGCGGAGCCCGTCTTCAGGGCGAAGTACAGCGCCGTCGTGCGCGCGGTGCGGCTCATCTGGACGGATCGCGGCATCGACGTGCCGTCGGGGATTGTGCCGGGCCCGATACAGTACGAGATACAGTATCGCCTAAGCGGCAAGACCGACTGGAAGACTCTCGTCGACCGCACGAAGAACGACAAAGACCTCATGGTCGACTACGTCGAGACGCCGCGCGTGCGCGCCGACGAGCTGCGTCTGCGCGTCAAGGGCGCGCCGAAGGGCATCCAGCCCGTCGTCGCGGATATCAGTGTTTTTGTGGAATAGAATTGTCACGTTTCAATGAGGTTGCACTATGATGAAAAGTATCCTTGTTCTTTTTGCAGTCGCTGCGCTGCCGGCATTCGCGGGCGGGCTGCCCGTGAATCCTGAACTGCCGGTTTCGTTCGGCGTCAACTCTCGCGGAGGCGACAGGCTGAAGGGCGAGTTCCTTGACGCCGCCGTATATTCGACCGTGCTCACGCCCAAGACGATCGAGGCGGCGGCAAGGGGCGTGAAGCCGTCCGTGAAGCCGCTCTGGTCCGGCGTACCCAAGGCGGGCGACAAGTGCGAGGAGGTGCGCACGGCGAAGTTTCCGCGCGGCTTCACGTTCCTCGCGACGATCCGCACCGCAGGCGTCGAGACGGCGAGGCTCCTCGACAACGAGGTGCCGGGCAAGGGCGAGGGGTGGATCATCGACCTCATCCAGAACAGGCTGCGAGTCGTCATACAGGGCGGCAACACGCAGTTCTTCGACGCGCCCATCCCGGCCGACAAGCCTGTGCACGTTGCGGTCACGTACCCCGGAAGCGGAGACGAGTACGGCATCTTCGTCGAGGGCAAGCGGCACCGTCCGCTGCCGCCGCCTGCCCTCAAGCCGGCGAGGAAGGGGATGGAGCTGTTCGCGGACCGTCCGGCGAAGGTGTGGACCGAGGCGTATCCGATCGGCAACGGACGGCTCGGCGGCATGATCTACGGCGGGGACGCGAAGGAGCTGATCCCGATCAACGAGGACACCATCTGGTCCGGCGGCCCCGGCCAGAACGTTACCGAGGGCATAGGTCCCGACTCGTTCGCCAAGGTCAGGAAGGCGATCTTCGACGGCGACTACCAGGCGGAGAAGGAAATCCTGCCAAAGAACTACCACGGCTCGAGCGCGTACGAGTACTTCGGCAAGCTCGAGATCGACTTCGGCGACGAAGCGGAGACGGAGGAGTACGAGCGCACGCTTTCGCTCGACTCGGCGGTTGCGCGCGTGGAGCTGACCCGCGGCGGCGTGAAGTACATCCGCGAGGCGTTCGCGAGCTTCACCGACGACGTCATTGTCTGGAGGGTTGCGGCGTCCGAGAAGGGCGCGGTCTCATTCAAGGCCCGCATACTTCCGCCGTGGAAGGACCGCGCCGTAGTTTCGGAAGGGAGTGACTCGATCGTCTACCGCGACAAGACCGAGGGCAAGGGTGTGCTGAAGTTCGAGGGCATAGTCAGGGGCGTCGCGAAGGGCGGGCGCATGTCCTCGGAGGGCGGCGTGCTCACTGTCGAGAACGCGGACGACGTGATCCTCTATATCTCGGTCGGCACGAACTTCAGGAACTTCCGCGACCTTTCCGGCGACGCGCGCGCAAAGGCGCTCGGCAAGCTCACTGCCGCGATGAAGAAGCCCTACGCGAAGGCGAAGGCGGATCATGTCGCGTTCTACAAGGGACAGGCCGACCGCTGCACGCTCTATCTCGGGCGCGATCCGAGTCCGGGCAAGACGACGTTCGAGCGTCTGCAGGGCTTTGCCGAAACCGGCGATCCCTACCTAGCGGCGCTGTACTTCCGCTTCGGACGCTACCTTCTCATCTCCGGCTCGCAGCCGGGAACGCAGCCGCTCAACCTCCAGGGAATCTGGAACGACAGCCGCTGGCCGCCGTGGGCGGGCAACTACACGGTGAACATCAACACGGAGATGAACTACTGGCCGGCGGAGTCCACCGGACTCGGCGAGCTCGCCGAGCCGATATGGAAGATGTGCGACGAGCTGTCCGTGACAGGCGCGGAGGCCGCGCGCGACGTCTACGGCGCGAAGGGATGGGTGACGCACCACAACACCGACATCTGGCGCATTGCCTGGCCTGCCGGCCCGCGCGGATGCGGAACGTGGCCGTCGGGAGGCGCGTGGCTTTCGATGCACATCTGGTACCACTACCTCTACACGCTCGACAAGGCGTTCCTCGCGAAGCACTACGAGACGCTCAAGGGCGCGGCGGAGTTCTATCTCTCGTACATGGTGAAGGATCCGGTTTCCGGCAAGATGACCGTCGTGCCGTCGTGCAGCCCCGAGAACGGCATTCCGGGACTCGGCACGGAACACGGTCCGGGCAACACAATGGACCACGCCATCGCGCGCGACATAATAAACGTCGTGGCCGACGCCACGGAGATACTCGGCAAGGACAAGTCCTACGCGAAGAGGCTGCGCGCGTTCGCGGCGGAGATCGAGCCGTACCACGTCGGCAAATGGGGCCAGCTCCAGGAGTGGAGCCGCGACTGGGACAATCCGCGCGACACGCACCGCCACACCTCGCACCTCTACGGACTCTACCCCTCGTCTCAGATCACCAAGTCCGCGACGCCCGAGCTCTTCGAGGCGGCGAAGACCTCCGTGGAACACCGCGGCGACCGCTCGACCGGATGGGCGATGGGCTGGCGCGTGTGCCTGTGGGCGCGGCTCCTCGACGGCAACCACGCCTATACGCTCCTCAGAAACCAGCTGACGCTCGTCGGAGAGAAGGGGACGGACTACGGCACGCCGGGTTCTGGCGGAACGTATCCGAACCTCTTCGACGCGCATCCTCCGTTCCAGATCGACGGCAACTACGGCTGCACGGCCGGAATCGCCGAGATGCTCATGCAGAGCCACGAGCGCACGAAGGACGGGAAGGTGCTGATACGCCTTCTGCCCGCGCTTCCCGACGCGTGGCCCGACGGATGCGTGAAGGGCCTTCGCGCGCAGGGCGGGTACACCGTCGACATAACCTGGATGCAGGGGAAGATCATCGACTACAAGGTGACGGGCGGCGATTCAAAAGGCTATAGGACGGCATTGCCCAGATAATGTTATTTTTCGGACTTTGCAACGCCGTTTGCGCCGAAAAAATTTGATATAATATCCAATAGGCGTTTCTGGAGACGGAGATGCGGCATGGTGTCGTGTTTTTTTCGTTGAAAGAGCGCAAAAAAGAACAAAAACGCCATGATTTTAGCAAATTCGTTAGTTGACGGATTCCTCGGGTCCAACTTCGTCGGACAGGGGATCGTCGTCGTGCAGCTTCTTTCGTCCGTCGTCATGTTCGCAGTCGCGATCGGCAAGTGGAGGGAGCTTGGGTACTTCCGCCGCGCGACGCGCAGGTTCGCGCGCGACTTCACGACGAGCCACGACTCGCTCGAGTACTACCTCGAGCGCCGCCCCGCCGTCGTTTCGGGGCTCGAGCGCATCTACAAGGAGACGTGCGAGAGGCTTCTCAAGCTCCTCACGCCCGACGTCCGCTCGCTTCTCGTAGGACGCCAGACGAACGGAGACGGTGCTGCCGCGCTCACAGCGCGCGAGATCGAGCTCGTGCGCGGAACGTGCGAACACGTTCTCGACGAGGAGGAGATAAGGATCGAGAACGGAATGGGCGTAGTCGCGACGGTCGTCGCGCTTTCGCCGATGCTCGGCCTTCTTGGCACAGTCTGGGGCGTTCTCGACGCGTTCGCCGAGATGGGAACCGAAGGTAGTGCCAACCTCGCGACGATCGCTCCGTCGATTTCCGCCGCGCTCGTTACGACGGTCGTCGGACTTCTCGTCGCGATTCCGGGCGTCGTGGCGTTCAATCGCATGAACGCCACGATCACGTCGCTGAAGTCCGAGATGGAGGGCTTCGCTGACGAGCTTATCGGACGCATCGCGTGCGAGTTCCAGGGAAGGGGCGCCTGAGATGTCGCTTAGACGGCGCAGAAGGCAGCGGGGGGAGAAGCCGAAGGCGGCGGTCGACATGACGTCGCTCATCGACCTCACGTTCCTCCTCCTCGTAACGTTCATCGTGACTCTCCCGAAGCTCGAGCAGGGAATCTCCATAATGCTTCCGCAGGCGAAGACGGACGCCCTGCCGACGAAGGACAAGAAGGCGAACACGATCACAGTCGACAAGGATAACGTGATCTTCCTGAACGACCAGCCGCTCACTCTCGAGGAGCTCGAGAAGCGGCTGATGGAAATGGCCGCGGCCGATCCGGAAGTGCCGGTCCTTGTACGCGGTGATGAGCGCAATTCCTACGGCGACGTAATGAAAGTCGTCAAGATCGTCTACAAGTGCAAGATACACCGCATGGCCCTCGTCACCGTGGAGAAGTAAATGGAAGTCTGGCTGGAAGAGAAAAAGCCCGAGGTCATGAGCACGACGAACGTCGTGCTTGCGCTCGTGCTGCACGCGCTCTTCTTCGCCGCGGTCTTCACTTTCGCGAAGTTCCACTTCAAGCCGAAGGAGACGGTGATTCCGATCGACCTCACCCTCGTCGTGAACGAGAACCTTGATGGAGTGGACAACGAACCTCCGCCGGTGAACGATCCGCCGCCGCCCGAGCCGACTCCGCCCAAGCCTCCAGAGCCGACGCCTCCGACACCTCCTCCTCCGCCTCCTCCTGTCGAGACGAAGGTGGATGCCGTCGTCAAGGAGCCCGAGAAGAAGAAGGTTGAGGAGAAGAAGCCCGAGCCTCCGAAGGAGACGCTCGAGGACCGAATAAAGCGCATGAGGGAGTCCGTCAAGGCGCCAGAGAAGAAAGAGACGCCGAAGAAGGTCGAGGAGAAGAAGCCCGAGCCTCCGAAGAAGACGAAGGAGGAGCTCCTCAAGGAGCGTATGGACCAGATGGTGAAGAACGCCAAGCCCGTGAAGATAAAGGTCCCAGACGCGCCAAGCGGCAACGGAAAGACGGACAGGCGGACGCTTACGGAAGCTGAAATACGCAAGCGGCTTGACGAGGGATACAAGCCTGGTTCAACGACGCAGATCGCGAGTAGCCAGATGCAGTACTGCATATCCCGCATACAGCAGGCGATAGACGCTCGCTGGCGCGAGGTTATGCCGCGCATCGGCGCGGAGGGAACGGTTGTGATCCTCGCGCGCGTCAACGCGCAGGGAAGGCTCGTGAACTGCCGCCTCAAGGACAGCTGCGGAGACAGGACTTCCGACGCTGCGGCGATGACGGTCGTCAAGACCGTGCCTGCGATCGCAGGGCTTGACCGCGAGTTTCTCAAGAAGTACGCGAAGGAAGACCTCGCGATACGGTACAAGGTGAAGGCAAGATGACGGCGTTTCTTCTTCTCGCTGCGATAAAGCTTGCGGGCGTCACTGGCGGAGAGCTCACGACGCGCGCCTACTTCGACGTCAACAACGCGAAGGTGGGCGATCCGCTTGTACTGACCATCGACTTCATCGGCGAGGCGGACTTCACTGCGCTGCATCCGCCGGCGCTCTCGCGGCATGTCGATCGCGCGGATTGGAAGGTGGACGACCTGAGCGCGAAGACGGAGACGGACACGAAGCGCGTCGGCGGATTCTTCTCCTCGCGAGAAGTCGCTATCGCGCGCTCGCTCACGTACCGCGTCCGCCCGATGCGCGAGGGGGTGCTTTGGTTCCCTGCACTTTCGTTCGAGTATACGGACGCGGACGGTTCGCCGCGCACGGTGACGGCGAACGAAATTCCCGTCCACGCGAAGAAGGCGGAGCAGGTCGTCGTGAAGGATCTCGCCGCGGACTTCGAGAAAATGCCCGAGCCGCCCGAAATCGCAGAGGACCCGGGAGTTCCGCTCAGCGACGACGAGATGTTCGCGTGGCGCAAGGCATGCGCAGATCCTTCTCCGGAGGCGTTCGCGCAGTTCGCCTTTCCCGCGGGACGCATGAACGAGGCGACGTGCGCGATACGCGAGGGGAAGTGGCAGCATGCACTGAGGATATACAATAGGCTCGAGTGGTCCGTCGGACAGACCCCCGACATCGAGCGCGGCATACTTGCCGCGCGCGCACTCAAGTTCGACAACGCCGAGGCGGAGCTCCCGGTCTGGCGCGTCGTCGGAAGACCCGTTCTCAAGTACGCGTGGGCGGGGCGTGTCGGGATAATCGTCGGTTTCCTCGCCGGAGTCACGCTTCTCTTCTGGCTTCTCGGACGCGCCATCCGCGCGCTCGCGTGCGTCGCCTTCGCGCTGCTGCTCGTCCCGGCGGCGAACGGACAGGGCCTCTTCGAGGAGATGGAGCGGATGATGGAGGAATCGCGGCGCGAGATGCAGCAGCACATGCAGCAGATGCAGTCTTCGATGAGCATGACCGTCAACGGCGAGAGGCAGAAGCCCGTCGAGATAAAGGCGTCCTTAAGGACCGAGCCTGCGGAGCTCCAGGTCGGCGAACCGTTTGCGTTCATCCTCGCACTCGAGTCACCGAAGTCTGCGTCCATCGGGCAGATACAGATTCAGCCGAGCGAGATGTACGGACTCACCCAGGTCGGGAGGGCGGAGAACCTTTCGGACGGCAAGTCGGCGAATCCGTCGAACGTCGTGAAGCGACTGTCGATTCCTGTACGCTATGACGTTCCGTTCAAGGGTAAGATTTCGTTCACGGTGTCCGGCATGGTCTCTGGCCGTCAGGTGGGCGGCGGGATGTCGCTCATGTTCTCCAACAGCTTCCGCGTCGAGTCCGCGCCAATAGACCTCGACATTAAGCCGCTTCCCTCCGCCGGACAGCCCGCGGACTTCAGCGGGATAATCTCCGAAGGTCTCAGGTTCACGGAGAGCGTGGACAGCGCGAAGGTCGAGTCGAACGACGTCATCCGCATCACCTACCATCTCGAGACGCGCGGGTATCTTCCGAAGGGATGGAAACCCCAGGGCGTCGCTTTCGAGATAGGGCGCGGCTCCTCGCGCGGAGGCGACGTCACCGTAGTCGAGTGGATGCGCTACTTCGTCGCCGACGGCGCGGTGCATACGCCGCGGATTTCGATTTCGTACTACGATCCCAAGGCGAAGTCCTACAGAAAGGCGGAGGCCGGAGGCACAAATGTCGAATACAAAGACGAGTAGGATATTCCTTTCTCCGCCGTCCGTCGGCGCGAAGGAGCGCGCGGCCGTGAAGCGCGCGTTCGATTCCGGATACGTCGCGCCGTGCGGTCCGCAGGTGGACGAGTTCGAGCGGCGCCTCGCGGCGCTTGCCGGACGCCGCTACGCCGTCGCGGTATCGAGCGGAACCGCGGCGATAGATCTTGTGATGGCCGAGCTCGGGGTGGACGAGTCTTGGACCGTCATCGCGCCGACGCTCACATTCATCGCGACAGTCGGGCCTGCGTTTCACCGCGGCGCGAAGCTTGTTTTCGTCGACTGCGACGCCACGGGAAACATTGACGTTGCGCTCCTTGAAGAGGCGCTGACGTTTGCGGCGAGACGCCGCTCGCCAAAGTCAAAGACTCTCGTCATCGGCGTGGACCTCTACGGCGCGTGCTGCGACTACGGCGCGATCTCGAAGCTCTGCCGCAGATACGGCGCCATCTTCGTCGACGACGCGGCGGAGGCTGTCGGCGCGACGTGGAAGGGGAAGAGCGCCGGTTCCGCCGGCCTTGCCGGAATCTACTCCTTCAACGGAAACAAGATCGTCACGACTTCCGGCGGCGGCGCGATAGTGACCGACGACCGCGGCCTCGCCGAGCGCGCGAAGAAGCGCGCGCAGCAGTCGCGCGAGAAGTGCGCGTGGTACGAGCATAAAGAGGTCGGATACAACTACCGCCTCAGCAACATCCTCGGCGCGCTCGGCATCGCGCAGCTCGATAGGCTGCCTGCGATACTTGCGAAGCGCAGGGCGAACTTCGAGTGGTACGCGAAGAACTTTCCGGGCGACGTGATGGTTCCGCCGGAGGGCTCGAACCACTGGCTCACGATCGGACTCCTCCCCTCGCGTCGCGAGCGCGACGCGATGTCGCGCAGACTTGCGGCGGCGGACATCGAGTCGCGTCCGGTGTGGAAGCCCATGCACCTCCAGCCCGTCTTTGCGGGATGCAAGGTCTTCGGAGGCGAAGTCGCCGAAACGCTCTTCGACAGGGGAATATGCCTTCCGAGCGGGACGGACCTCTCTTCCGCCGACTTCAGGCGCATCGCCGGGGCGCTGCGATGAAGTGGCGGATATTCCACAAATCCGTCACCGCGTCCACGAACGCCGACGCGCACCATGGAAAGCCCGGCGACGTCTTCACTGCTGATTTCCAGACCGCGGGGCGCGGACGCCTCGACCATGTCTGGAAATCTTGTGCGGGCAAGAACCTTATGATGTCCGCGGTCGTCGATGTATCTGGACTAGAGCCAGATTGCGCCGCGACGTTTCCGCTCGTCGTCGGACTTTCCGTCTGCGAGGCGGTCGAGAGCATTTGTCGATCATTGCATCCGCAGCTCAAGTGGCCCAACGACGTTCTTGTCGGCGGACGAAAGCTTGCGGGGATTTTGTGCGAGCGCTTCGGCGACTCCGTGATCGCGGGAGTCGGCGTAAACGTCGGGGATCGGGAGTTCCCGCCCGACATCGCGGACCGCGCGACATCTCTCTCGTTGCTGCTTCCGGCGGGGATTGTCCCCGCGGTTGACGAGGTGCGCGACGCTGTGCTGGAGCGGCTTGCGGAGAATCTTCCGGCGTGGCGCGGGCGCGGGCTCGCGGCGCATCTGCCGCGCCTTGCCGCGCGCGACTGCCTTGTCGGACGCGAGATCGCGGTGCTGCGCACGGATGTAGACGACGCGCCCGCGAGTGGCATCTGCGGAGGCATAGCCGAGGACGGCTCGCTTCTTGTCGCCGGCGAGCGCATCTACGCCGGCGAAGCGCACGTCTGCCAGCCGTAGTTGTGCATTCAACCGCGGGACGTGACTTTATGGTATAATATTGAAAAAGGAAGTTAATATTATGGCCAAGCTGCTTGATGACGATTACCTTAAGCCTTTTGAGACTGCGATACGCGGGAGGGCGATGAACGCCTTTGCCCGCGCGAACCAGCTTACAGGAGGGAAGACCTCGCTTGCCGACTGGGCTTCGGCTCACGAATACTACGGCCTGCACCGGACGCGCCGCGGGTGGGTTTTCCGCGAATGGGCACCGAACGCGACGTCGATGTGGCTCGTGGGCGATTTCTCGAAGTGGCGCACCGACCGCGCGTACGAGTGCATGCGGATCCCGGGCACGGACGTCTGGGAGCTGAAACTTCCCGCGAAGGCGATCAAGGCCGGCGACAACTACAGGCTCGAGATGCGCTGGGAGGGCGGACGCGGCGAACGCATTCCCGCCTATGCGCGGTACGTCGTGCAGGATCCCGACACCAAGCTCTTCTGCGCGCAGGTCTACGAGTCGAAGTACAGGTGGAGGCACAAGACGCCGAAGGGCGCGAAGCATCCGTGCATCTACGAGGCGCACGTCGGCATGGGTGGCGAGGAGGAGCGCGTCCACACGTACGCCGAGTTCCGGGACGAGGTGCTGCCGCGCGTGAAGAAGGCGGGGTACGACACCGTGCAGCTCATGGCGATCATGGAGCATCCGTACTACGGCTCCTTCGGTTACCACGTCTCCAGCTTCTACGCCGCGTCCTCGCGCTTCGGCACTCCGGACGACCTCAAGTCGCTCGTCGACACGGCGCACGGAATGGGGCTTAGGGTCATCATGGATCTCGTCCACTCGCACGCAGTGCAGAACGAGCGCGACGGACTGTCGATGTTCGACGGCACGGACTACCAGTACTTCCACCACGGCGACAAGGGCTGGCACGTCGCGTGGGGAAGTCGCTGCTTCGACTACGGCAAGACGGACGTCATACACTTCCTTCTTTCGAACTGCCGATTCTGGCTCGACGAGTACCATTTCGACGGTTATCGCTTCGACGGAGTGACGTCGATGCTTTTCTGGAACCACGGGCTTGGCGACGCGTTCACGAACTACGGAATGTACTTCAACGGTTCTGTAGACGACGACGCGTGGGCGTACCTTCAGATGGCGAACCGCGTCATCCACGAGTCGCATCCGGGCGCGATCACGATCGCGGAGGACGTCTCGGGGATGCCGGGCGTCGCAGCGCCGGTGGAGGACTTCGGCATAGGCTTCGACTTCCGCATGGCGATGGGCGAGCCAGACTTCTGGTTCCGCCTCGCGGAGAAGGTGCGCGACGACGACTGGCCGATGGGCGGCATCTTCTTCGAGCTGACCAACAAGCGTCCGGAAGAGAAGGTCGTTTCCTACGTTGAGTCGCACGACCAGGCGCTCGTCGGAGGAAAGACGTTCTTCTTCCAGCTTGCGGACGCGGCGATCTACTGGGGGATGGGCAAGGACCAGCATGGACTTGAGGTAGAGCGCGCGATAGCGCTCCACAAGATGGCGCGCCTCGCGACGGCGGCGCTCAACGGCGGCGCGTACCTCAACTTCATGGGCAACGAGTTCGGGCATCCGGAATGGATTGATTTCCCGCGCGAGGACAACGGCTGGAGCTACCACCATGCCCGCCGCCAGTGGTCGCTGAGGGACGACCCGGAGCTTCGCTTCAAGCCGCTCGCCGACTTCGACGAGGAGATGATCAAGTGCATTCGCGACGTCGACGGGTCGGCCGTTGAGCTTGTCGCGAACGATCCGGACAAGGTGCTCGCCTTCAAGCGCGGGAAGTACCTCTTTGCGTTCAACTTCAATCCCACGAAGTCCTACGAGGGATACGGCATACTCGTTCCGCCGGCCACGGAGTGGAAGCATCTCTTCGACACGGACGAGGTGCGCTTCGGCGGGCAGGGGCGGATCGCGCGCGGCGCGAAGTACGGTCCGGGGCTCGTCCCGTGGCGCGACGAGCTCGTCCAGCAGATACGCCTCTATCTGCCCGCCCGCACCGCAACCGTTTTGAATATGGTATAATATTCCGCATGGTTACATTGTTTATCGCTATAGCCGCCGCTTTCGGCGGGTTTTCGGCGGCCCACTGGGGTGCGGACCTCGGCATGGGCTGGAGCGTCTTTCTCGGACTTCTCACCTTCGGCGTCTTCCAGTTCGCCGTGGGCTACTTCATCCAGAAGCGCGTCAAGGCCGACATGACGACTGTGCAGGGCATCCTTGAAGCCGGCCAGAAGCGCCTGCAGCAGAAGATGCAGCGCTGGCAGATGCGTCCGCCCGGGTCCATCCAGGCCGCGCAGAAGGAGATCGCGGACGACACGCGCGTGTTCGTGAAGGATGCTCTCGCCGCCACGGAGAGCCTTCGCAAATACAAGCTATGGGTGCCGATGATCGAGCGACAGATGGCCACGGCGCAGCTCCAGCTCAACTGGATGATCCGCGACTTCAAGGCCGTGGACGCACTTATGCCGAAGGCCATGTTCCTCGATCCGAATACGGTGGCGATCAAGCTCGCGCGCGAGCAGATGCTCGACGAGCCGATCGAGAAGATGGAAAAGACGTACACGAAGGGTGTCCGCAGGCTCCGCTACAACCAGAACGTCCTCCTTGCGGCGACATGGAGCTGGATACTCGTGAAGCGCGGCAAGGTCGACGAGGCGTTCAAAGCGCTCACCGAAGCGCTCAAGAACTCCGACAACGAGGTCCTCAAGCGCAACCACGAGTGCCTCATGAACAACCGCGTCGCCCACTTCAACAACTCGGGACTCGGCGACCAGTGGTACTCGCTGCTCCTCGAGGAGCCCAAGGTGAAAATGCAGCGTCCGAGGTCCGTGTACCGCTGACGGTTTCGCGCAACATGCAATGATGACGAAGGAAGCAAAGGTCCGGTTCGGTCTCATGGCGGTCGTTCTGGCCGCGATTGCGTGGGGGTTCAACGCGATGATCCTCCACCACGCGCCGGACATGTTCCGCGCCGAGATCGAGGACATGTCCTTCGGCTGGTACGTTCCGCTCTTCTCCCTCTATGTCCTCTGGACCGAGCGCGACAAGGTCCTCGCCTCGCTCGGCTCGCCGTCCTGGGCTGGGCTCGTCTTTGCGCTTCCGTTTCTCGCGCTCGGATTCCTCGGCGTCAGGGGCGTGCAGCTCCGGTTCGAGATAGTCGCCTTCGTCGGACTCCTCATCGCGGTTCCCTGGGCTTTCTTCGGACGCGCCACGGCGAAGGCCGTTCTCTTCCCCGCGCTGTTCCTCCTTTTCTGCATCCCGCTCGCGACGTTCCTCGACGTTGTCACCGTTCACCTCAGGCTCCTCGCGAGCTCGACGGCGTTCGCGGTCGCTCGCGGACTAGGTGCGGACATAGTCCAGCAAGGTACGATGGTCGGCGCAGCAGACGGTTCGTTTGCTATCGACGTGGCAGATCCGTGCAGCGGGCTTCGATCCCTCTTCGCGCTGATGGCCCTTACCGCGGGCTACGCGTACTTCACGCAGCCGACGTGGCTGAGAAGGGGAATCCTGTTTGCGGCGTCCGTCCCGATCGCAATCCTCGGCAACGTCGCGCGCATCCTCTCCATCGTCCTAGTCGCGAACTATGCGTCTTCGGAGTTCGCCACCGGCTTCTACCACGACTACTCCGGCTTCGTAGTCTTCGCAGTCGCGATTCTCCTGATGGTTGCGACAGGCGAGGCGATAACGAGGCTCTTCGAACGGGGCAGCGACGCGCAGCAGGCGACGGACGACGAGTCAGAACCGCGGCCTGCGGCTGGCGACGGTCGGACATTGCCGCGTGCAGCGGGCGGCGTGTTGCTTGTCCCTGTTCTCGCCGTCTTTCTCGTCGTGCCGCTGATGTTCTACCAGGCGGCTACGCCCGAGGTCGTCGTGGCGGAGGCGCCTCGTCTCTCGCTTGGGGAGCTTCCCGGCTTCGAGTCGGAGGAGCTTGGTGCGTCGGAGGCGGAGCTCACGGTCCTCCCTGCGGACACCACGATCATCAAGCGGCGCTATGTCGCGCAGAACGGAGACTGGATGGTCGTCTCGCTCGTCATCGGAGGAAAGTCGAAGAGCTCCATCCACCGTCCTGAGCTATGCCTCCCCGCGCAGGGCTTCGCCATGCGCAATCCGCGTACGCGCGAGGTCTGCGGACGCGACTGGCGGATGATCGAGCTTTCGGCGAAGGATTCCCCGTCCTTCGGCTTCGCGTACACGTTCTTCAACCAGGAAGGGTATTCGACGGCTAGCCATGTTGCGCGAATCTTCCGCGACGTCCTAGACAGGAGCATCCTCAACCGCATCGACAGGTGGGTCATGGTGAGCGTGCATCTTTCGCGCGCGGATGACGCGGGAATCGCCTGGATGCTGTCGCAGATACCGCTCGGCGGCGAAGGAGGGGCAAAATGACGAATCTGCTGATGCGCCTGATGCCGTTTGCGATCGTTTTCTTCGCGGCGCTTGCGCTTACCCTTGTTCTTACTCCCGTGGTGCGTGAGCTCAACCGCAAGCTGGGCATGGTCGACAAGCCTGATCCTCGCCGCATCAACAAGGTTCCGATTCCGCGCGGCGGAGGCGTCGCGCTCTTCCTCGGGCTCTTCGGCTCGTTCGTTGTCTACGTCCTCGCGACCGGAAGCCGCTGGGTCGGATCGGGCGTTGGGGTGCACCCGTTGCGCGTGTCCGCGCTTGCCGGCGTCATATTCCTGCTCGGGCTAGCCGACGACAAGTGGGGGCTTCCACCGAAGCTCAAGCTGCTCGGACAGATCGCCGTCGCCTTTGCGACCTGGTGCTGGGGCGGACTCGGCTTCAGCACGCTGTGGCCCGCTCTTCCTGCTCCAGTCGACTGCATCCTGACCGTGTTCTGGATCGTCGGCGCGGTGAATGCGTTCAACCTCATCGACGGACTCGACGGACTCGCCTCCGGAATCGCCCTAATCGCCACCCTCGGCATGGCGGGGTCGCTTATGTTCGTCGGCAAGCCCGACCAGACGCTTTTCCACTTTGCCTTCGCGGGCGCATTGATTGGATTCCTCCGCTACAACTACAACCCCGCGTCCGTCTTCCTCGGCGACTCCGGGTCGATGCTCATCGGCTACCTCGTGGCGACGCTTCCGCTCGCGACCCAGACGCCGAACTCGTTCCTTGTTTCCGTCGGAGTGCCGGTGCTCGCGATGGGCGTGCCGATCTTCGACACCTCGCTCGCGATCCTGCGGCGCTCCATCAGGCACGTCATACTTAGGCGCGAGAAGCGCGAGGCGGCGGCAGGTGACAGCGACCGCGTGATGACGGCGGACCACGACCACCTTCATCACCGCATCCTTCGCTCCACTGGACTCAACCAGCGCAAGACGGCGTGGATTCTCTACCTGATGACGCTCGTCGCGGTGCTGTTCGGGCTCGGCGGGATGATGCTCAAGTCGCGCTCCGCCGGACTCTGGCTCGCGGCGTTCGCCGTTGGATGCGTCATAGTGTTCCGCGACATGGCGCGCGTCGAGCTCTTCGATGCGGGGCGTCTCCTCGCCTCGTTCGCGCGCGACCGGGCTACGTCCGCGCGCCGGCGCTGGGCGAAGCTGTCCGTTCCGTTTTACGTCGCCTTCGACGTGATGGCGCTTGTCGCAACGTTCTTCATCATGCTCTACGTGATGCAGTTCCCCGTGACGAAGATCGAATGCCGCGTCGCGCTGCCGATACGCGTCACCGCGTCCTTTGCGGCGCTGATATTCTTCCGCACCTATGTGACCGTGTGGTCCCGCGCGATGACGTCCAACTTCGCGAGGATGCTCGTCGCATGCGCCGCAGGCGCCGTTGCGGGCAGCATCGGGCTCTGCTGCGCGCCGAACGTAGTTCCCGACGACACCGCGGTGGCCGATATCGCCGGCGCGACGCTCGTGTACTTCCTCGTTTCGTTCCTCTTCCTTGCGTCCGCGCGCCTGGCGCGCCCCGTGGTGAGGGACGTCTTCTACGCGCTCGACTGCTCGCGGCTCAAGGGACGCAAGGACGTCAGCCGCGTGCTCGTCTACGGCGCGGGACTCAGGTACCGCACGTACCGCCGCGAGTTCGTCAGGAAGACGACGGCGAACGACCGCATAATCGTTGGGCTTCTGGACGACGACATCCTGCTGCGCGGACAGTACGTGGGCGGAATCAAGGTCTACGGCACGCTGATCGAGGCGCCCGAGATCATCAACCGCGTGAACGCGGACGCGGTCGTCATCGCGTGCGAGGTTTCCGACGCGTGGCTCAATGTCATAAAGCAGACGCTCGGCCCGACCGGCGTCAAGGTTACACATTTCAACTTCAGCGAAAAGGAGATATAAAAATGGCATACGACAGGGAAGAGGTTCTTAAATATCATTTCGGCGGAAAGGTCGCGGTGGCGCTTCCGAAGCCGCTCAAGACGAAGGACGACCTTTGCCTCGCCTATACCCCCGGCGTCGCGCACGCCGTGAAGGCGATTGCGGAGGATCCGAAGGCGGCGTGGGACGTAACGGCGAAGCGCAACCTCGTGGCCGTCGTTTCGGACGGCACGGCGATCCTCGGACTCGGCGACCTTGGCGCCGCGGCGTCCGTTCCGGTGATGGAGGGCAAGGCCGTCCTCTTCAAGGCGTTCGCAGACGTCGACGCGTGGCCTGTTCCGCTCGCGCATTGCCGCAAGGACGGAAAGGACACCGGTCGGACCGATCCCCAGCGCGTCATCGATGCTGTTATGGCGCTCGCCCCGCAGTACGGCGGAGTCAACCTCGAGGACATCGCGGCCCCTGCGTGCTTCGAGATCGAGGACAAACTCGACAAGGCGCTCGACATCCCTGTCTTTCACGACGACCAGTGGGGCACTGCCGTCATCTCGCTCGCGGGCGTCATGAACTACGCGCACCTTGCCGGGAAGGAGCTCAAGGACCTCAAGATTGTGATGAACGGAGCGGGTGCTGCCGGAATTCGCATCTGCGAGATGTGCAAGGCAGCAGGCGTCGTTGACGTCACTATGTGCGACTCCAAGGGCACGATCCGCAAGGACCGCACGGACCTCAACCCCTACAAGGCACGCCACGCCGTAGACACCGACAAGAAGACGCTTAAGGAGGCTCTCGCGGGAGCGGACGTCTTCATCGGCGTCTCCGCCGCGAACGTTCTGACCGGTGACGACGTCAAGACGATGGGCGAGTTCCCCGCGATCTTCGCGATGGCGAATCCCGATCCGGAAGTCGCGCCCGAGGCTGTCGCCGAGGCGCTGAAGGGCAGGAAGTACGTGATGGTGACGGGGAGGAGCGACTATCCGAACCAGATTAACAACGTGCTCGGATTCCCGTATCTCTTCCGCGGCGCTCTCGACGTCCGCGCGACGACGATCAATACCGAGATGAAGGTCGCGGCCGCTAACGCGCTCGCGATGCTCGCGCGCGAACCGGTCCCGGACGAGGTGAAGGCGATCTATCCGAACGAGACGCTTGAGTTCGGCACGGGCTACATCATTCCGAAGCCGTTCGACCGCCGCCTCCGCGACATCGTTCCCGCGGCGGTTGCGGAAGCCGCGCGCCGCACCGGCGTCGCCCGCCTGTAGCCGCACACGGCGGGGGGGATTTTTGGTATAATTTTCAGCATGAGGATAATTATCGAAACTCTCCGCCGAAGTATATGCAATTGCGTGTCGGTGGGCCTGCTGCTCGGCGCCGTTTGCGCCGCACGGCAGGCCTGTGCCGTTCCGTTGCTGCAGAGCCTTGAGCCTGCGGCGGAGAAGCATTCCGAAGTCACCGTAGACGCGAACGGCGTCAAGTGGGTCTGCGAGGACGGAGTATGCCGCATCGTTGACGACGGTGCCGGGAAGCCGGACGCGGAAAAGCCTGCGGCGGCGCTTCCCGAAAAGCCGTCGCGGATGATCCTCGGCTCGCGCGGCGTCGACGAATTCCTCGCTTTCCTCGGCGAGACGGCGGACTCAACGAAGCCGCCCGCAGAGGAAGAAAAGGGCGGCGCGTTCGGTTCCTTCACCTGGCTCACGCTTCTCCTCGCGCTAGTGGGCGGACTCGCCCTGAACCTCACCCCATGCGTTCTGCCGATGATTCCGGTAAACCTCATAATCATCGGGAAGTCGCCTGTGCGCGGCGCGGCGTACGGACTTGGCATGGCTGTCGCCTACGGCGCGCTTGGCGCGCTTGCGTCCGTCGGGCTCCTCGCCTTCGGCACGATACAGTCCAGCCCGTGGTTCAACGCCTTTGTCGCCGTAGTGTTTCTGGCGCTTGCGGTCTCCATGCTCGGATTCTTCAGCATCGATCTCGCGAAGTACCGTCCGACGACGAACGCGCAGGGCGTGTCAAAGGCGTCCCTCGCCGTCCCATTCCTCTTCGGCGCGCTCGCCGCGGTTCTCGCGGGAGCATGCGTCGCGCCGGTCCTGATATCGGTCATCGTGCTCACGGCGCGGCTTTATGCGGAAGGCAGCCGGCTCGTCCTGGCGCTTCCGTTTGCGCTTGGAATAGGCATGGCGCTTCCGTGGCCGTTCCTCGGCGCGGGGATGAAGGTCCTGCCAAAGCCGGGCGCGTGGATGAAGACTGTCAACCGCGTGTTCGGCATCGTTCTCCTCTGCTTTGCAGCCTGGTATGCGCGGCTCGCGGTGATTGGCTGGATGGGTCCGCGCGGCGCAAGCGCCGCGACCGCGGCAGATGTGCCGCGCGCGGAAGGCGATGTCGTCGAGGCAACGCCGGCGAATTTCGAGGCGGTCTTCGCCGCTGCCATGGAGAAGGGCGGGCCGGTGTTCGTCGACTGCTGGGCGACATGGTGCAAGAACTGCACGGCGATGGAGGCGACGACGCTCGCCGATGCGCGCGTGAAGAAAGCCCTGTCGCGCTTTACTGTCATAAAGCTCGATGCGTCGGAAGTAGACGAATTCAGGAAGCTCAAGCAGTTCAGGGAAGTCGTCGGACTCCCGGCGTATGCAGTGTTTGAATAAAAGTTGAAAGTTCAAAAGTTCACTAACCGTTAACTACTAACAACTAGCCACTAATCAGCCATGAAACGAATCATAGTTGCAGCAGGATTGGTCGTTCTTTCCGCGGTCGCGCTTGGCGCGGAGTGGAGGAACCTCACGGAGGATAACTACTACAGTGGACCGAAGATCACGGCCGATGATCTTGTCGGCAAGGTAGTGCTGGTCGACGAATGGGGCATCAACTGTCCGCCGTGCCGCGCGCTTCTTCCGTTCATGCAGAAGATGTGGAACGCCAACAAGGGAAAGGATTTCGTCCTCATCGGCTCGCACAGGCAGGGACGTGAAGTCGAGGAGGTGAACAAACTCGTCACGCTCAACAAGATTACGTATCCGGTCTATGACGGAGCTGGACTCGTCGACGAACCGGACAACGAAGGCGGGATTCCGTTCATGTACGTCATCAACCACCGCGGCAAGGTGGTCTATTCCGGACGCGACGCCGATCTTGCCTATGCTGAGGTCCAGGCCGCGATTCTCGCTGTGAACGCGCCGCCTTCGCTCTGCGACGGAGTCCAGTTCCAGTCGTTCAAGGCGATGTCAAAGCAGCTTATCCTCGGCAAGTCCATCAAGAGCCATATCAAGACGCTTGAGGCCGCCGTTAAGAAGGGTAACGGAAAGAATCCTACGCCCGTCCAGCAGAAGCAGGCGGAGGAAGCTCAGGAGATTCTCGACGCAATCGAAACCGCGAAGACCGACCTCAAGGAGGAGATCACGGCAAAGAAGGCTACCAATCCGGTCGAGGCGCTCAAGCTCGTCAAGGCTTATATGACGACATTCCCCGCCGAGGGCGCTGAATACAAGTCCGAACTTCCCGACCTCACTGCGAAGGCGGCGGAGTGGAAGAAGACCCACAAGTCCGAAAAGGCCGCGAAATGAAAGCATGCAAACTCGCGGCGTTTGCTGCAGCGTCCGTTTTCACTTTTTCGCTTTCCGCCGCCTGGCCTGTCCTCAAGTCATACGAGGGCGAGAGCCTCAGGCGCATAAAGATGCCGATTGGCGGAATCGGAACGGGCACCGTCTCATTGAACGGACGCGGCGGGCTCGTCGACTGGGAAATCAGGAACTCGCCGGCGAAGGGCTTCACTCCGATGGCCGCGCGCTCCGACGCGTCGACGGCGTTCTGGATCCGCACCGAGACCGCGGACGGCAAAATCGCCGCGCGGCTCCTCGAAGGCCCGATAGACACCGAGTTCTACGAGGGCGGAGAGGGCGCAACGCCTCCGAACCACGGCTTCCCGCGCTTCTCGTGCGCGGAGTTCAAGGTTGCCTATCCCCTCGCCCAGGTCGCGTTGTCGGATCCGTCAATGCCTGTCTGTGCGACGCTTGAGGCGATGAATCCGCTCGTGCGCGGCGATTCCGCCGAGAGCGCGATTCCAGCCGCGCTTCTCCGCTGGCGCATCGCAAACACGACCGACGCGCCGCTCAAGGTTTCCGTCTACGGCTTTCTCGTGAACATCGCGGGCGGAACGATGGAGGCGCGCCGCATCGCATCGGACGGCGTGAGCGGAATCTCCATCGGCAGCGCGGACGATTCGGCGTGCGACACCACGCTCGGCAGGACGGCGCTTGTCGTTCCCGAGGATCCGGCGGTTTCCGTCTCTTGCGCGACGAAGCTCGGCGACCTCGGATGGATGGTGCGCATGGACCGCATCTGGAAGGAGTTCATGGCGTCCGGCGAGGCGCGCGACTTCTCCGACCCTGAATCGCGCGAGGACCTTCCCGCGGCCGCAGTTTCCGCGAGCGTGGAGATTCCCGCGAAGGGCGAGGCTGTCGTTCCGTTCGCGCTCGGATGGCGCTTCCCGCACCGCTACGGATGGACGTACAACGGCTACAGGTCGGAGGCGGTGTGCGGTCCGTTCCCGAAGGAGAACGACCTCGGCAACTTCTATGCGCTCCGCTTCGCCTCCGCCGAGCAGGCCGCCGCGCATCTGCTGTCGAACCTTGAGAAGCTGGAGTCGAGCACCGTCGACTTCGTGCGCGGCGTATGTGCCGCGAAGGCTCCGGACGTCGTGAAGGAGGCGGCGCTCTTCAATCTCTCGACGCTGCGCTGCGAGACGTGCTTCAGGACGGCCGACGGACATTTCTTCGGATGGGAGGGGATATTCGAGGACCGCGGCAGCTGCTTCGGAAACTGCACGCACGTCTGGGGCTACGAGCATGCGCTAATCGACCTCTGGCCCGACCTCGCGAAGGACATGACGGACCTCCAGTTCGGCGTGCAGTCGGATCCCGCGACGGGCCACATGTCGTTCCGCGTGGGGCTTCCGCTCGCGAAGCACGCGCGCGCAACCCACGAGGCGGCGGACGGACAGATGCAGTGCGTCATAAAGGCTTACGAGAACTGGAAGAAGTCCGGCGACGACGAATGGATGCGCGCGCTCTATTCGCGCGTAAGGAAGTCCATAGAGTTCTGCTGGCGCGAGGGCGGATGGGACGCAGACTGCGACGGCGTGATGGAAGGGCGTCAGCACAACACGATGGACGTCGACTACTACGGTCCGAATCCGCAGATGGAGTTCCTCTACCTCGCGGCGCTCAAGGCGGTCGCGGCGATGGCCGAATTCTGCGGCGACGCCGACTTCGCGGCGAAGTGCCGCGGACTTGCCGAGCGCGGCTCGAAGTGGACGGAGGCTAATCTCTTCAACGGCGAGTGGTACGAGCACAAGGTGGCGAAGCGTCCGGACGGCGTCGAGCCGGACTATCAGCTCGCGGCCGGGTGCCTTGTCGACCAGCTCGTCGGCGACTACGCGTCGCGGCACGTCGGACTTGGCCCTGTGGCTGACGAGGCCAACTCGAAGAAGACGATAGAGACGATTCTTGCGAAGAACTCGAGCACGAACGTTGGGCCTCGGTACAACTGCGGACGCGACTACGCGTTCCCGGAGGAGGAGGCGCTAAAGATGGCGTGGTATCCCGAAGGGCGCATGCCGAAGAAGCCGTTCCCGTACTACGGCGAGAACATGACTGGATTCGAGTATGTCGTCGCGGCAAATCTAGCCCAGCGCGGCGCATTTGCCGCGGCAGAAAAAGTTGTGCGCGACATAAGGTCGCGCTACGACGGAAAGAAGAGGAACCCGTTCGACGAGGCGGAGTGCGGACACCACTACGCGCGCGCACTTGCCGCCTGGTCGGTACTTCGGGCGTTTGACGCCTACTTCTTGGAGAGGTAGGCGTTGATTCCGGCGGCGGCCTTGCGTCCTTCGCCCATGGCGAGGATCACGGTCGCCGCGCCGAGCACGATGTCGCCGCCGGCGAATACGCCGGGGATGGACGTCATGTTCGTCTCGGGATCGACTACGATGTTTCCGCGCTTGTTGACCTCGAGGCCCTCGGTCGTCGCGGGGATGAGCGGGTTCGACGCGTTGCCCACCGCGACGATCACGGTGTCCACGTCGAGGACGAATTCGCTGCCTGCGATTGCGACGGGGCTGCGGCGTCCGGACGCATCCGGCTCGCCGAGCTCGTACTTGAGGCACTCGAGTCCGTTGACGAAGCCCTTGTCATCGCCGAGCACGCGCTTCGCGTTCTCAAGCATGTGAAATTCGACGCCTTCCTCCTTCGCGTGGAGAACCTCCTCGCGGCGGGCGGGCATCTCGGCCTCGCTGCGGCGGTAGACGAGGTAGACCTTTTCGGCGCCGAGGCGCAGGGCCATGCGGCTCGCGTCCATCGCGACGTTGCCTCCGCCGAGAACGGCGACTTTCTTTCCGTGCCAGAAGGGCGTCGCGGCCTGATCCTCGAGGTACGCCTTCATAAGGTTGGCGCGAGTGAGGTACTCGTTGGCGGAGAAGACTCCGTTGAGGTTCTCTCCCTCGATTCCCATGAACTTTGGAAGTCCCGCGCCCGTGCCGACGAAGACGGCGTCGAATCCGTCCTTCGCGACTAGGTCCTTCAGCTTGCGCGTGCGTCCGACGACGTAGTTCGTTTCGATCTTGACGCCGAGGTCCTTGAGTCCGTCGATCTCCTGGCGAACGATCGCCTTCGGGAGACGGAACTCGGGGATTCCGTAGACGAGAACGCCGCCGCACTTGTGGAACGCCTCGAAGATGGTGACGTCGTGTCCGGCCTTGGCGCAGTCCGCGGCGCAGGTGATCGACGCGGGGCCGGAGCCGATAATCGCGACCTTCTTGCCTGTGCGGGGAGCGGACGGGGCTGCGGACGTCTTCTCGGTCTTGCCGGCGGAATTCTCCCTGTCGAGGTCGGCGCAGAAGCGCTCGACGCGTCCGATTGCCACAGCCTTGTCGACGTCCTTGAGCATCTTGCCCATGGTGCAGAACTTCTGGCACTGCTTTTCCTGGGGGCAGACCCTGCCGCAGACGGCGGGGAGAAGGGAGGTCTCCTTGATGATCTTGAGCGCGCCCGCAAAGTCGCCCTCGGCGGCCTTCTGGAGGAAGCCGGGGATGTTGATCGCGACGGGGCAGCCCTGCATGCAGGGCTTGGTGGGGCAGTTGAGGCAACGTGACGCCTCGGTCTTCGCCATCTCGGCGGTATAGCCGAGGGCTACTTCGTTCATGTTGTGCGCGCGGACCTTAGGGTCCTGCTGCGGCATCTCCTGCGGCGGTATCGCCATTCGTTCTTTAGGTGTCATTTGAATATCCCTGCCTTGCATACGTGTTCCTTGGCGCGCTGCTCCTGGGGCTTGAAGGCGCCCATGCGCTTCATCATCATGTCCCAGTCTACGAGATGCGCGTCGAATTCGGGTCCGTCGACGCAGACGAACTTCGTCTCGCCTCCGACGGAGACGCGGCATCCGCCGCACATTCCGGTGCCGTCGATCATGATCGTGTTGAGCGACGCGATCGTCTTTACGCCGAAGGGCTTGGTGGCGAGGGCGCAGAACTTCATCATGATGGGCGGTCCGATCGTGATGACTTCGTCGACTCCGCCTTTCTCGCAGAGCTCCTTGAGCGGGTCGGTGACGAGCCCCTTGCGGCCCGACGAGCCGTCGTCGGTGACGAGAATGAGGTTTTCGCCGGCGATCTTCTCCATTTCCTCGCGCATTACGAAGAGTCCGACGTTGCGCGCGCCCATGATGATCGTGACCTTGTTTCCGGCGGCCTTGAGCGCCTGCGCGATCGGATGCATCGGCGCGACGCCGATTCCGCCTCCGACGCACACGACGTGCCCGGGCTTCTCGCCGTTGAGCCCGCGGATCTCCGTGGGCCTGCCGAGCGGACCGAGCACCGCGGGGAGGCAGTCGCCGACGTTCATGCGCGAAAGCTTCGTGGTGGTGGCGCCGACGGTCTGGAAAATGAGCGTGATGGTTCCGCGCTCGCGATCGGCGTCGCCGATGGTAAGCGGGATGCGCTCGCCGAGCTCTTCGTCGACCATGAGGATGACGAACTGGCCGGGCTTGCGCTCCTCCGCGATGAGGGGCGCCTCAACCTCCATGCGGAAGACATTGTCTGACAGCTGCTTCTTTGCGATTATCTTGTTCATTGGGGGGATATTATATCATATTAGGCGGCAATGGGCATGGCCCAGCTGAGGAAAAATCCGACCGGCGAGACATGCAGAACTGGCGAGATGGGCGTCTTTCGCGCCGATCCCGCCAGTCCCGCCGGTTTATCTGCTTTGGATATGCCTTAGCAGACGCCCTGGGCAACCATCGCGTCGGCGACCTTGACGAAGCCGGCGATGTTCGCGCCCATCACGTAGTTGCCCTTGTGGCCGTACTTGGCCGCGGCTTCCCACGCGTTGTCGTGAATGGCCTTCATGATGCCCTTGAGCTTGGCGTCGACCTCTTCGGCGGACCAGCTCAGGCGCTCGGAGTTCTGCGACATCTCGAGACCGGAGGTCGCGACGCCGCCGGCGTTCGAGGCCTTGCCGGGCGAGTACATGATCTTCGCCTTGACGAACGCGGCGATCGCGTCCGGCGTGGACGGCATGTTCGCGCCTTCGGCGACGACCTGGCAGCCGTGCTTGAGGAGGTATTCCGCGTCCTTTCCGTTGAGCTCGTTCTGGCGGGCGCACGGGAAGGCGGCGTCGATCTTGTCCGCGAGCTGCCAGCTGTTGACGCCGGCGAAGAACTTAACGGCCTTCGTCTTCTTCGCGAACTCGGCGAGCTCGCCGCGCTTGACGTTCTTGAGGACCATGATGTCCTTGAGCATCTTCTCGGTGATGCCGTCCGCGCAGTAGATCGCGCCGGAGCGGTCGGAGAGCGTGAGGACCTTCGCGCCGAGCTGCATGAGCTTCTGCGCCGCGAACGAGGCGACGTTGCCCGAGCCGGAGATCACGCACTTCTTGCCCTCGAGCGTCTCGCCGCGCATAGCGAGCATGTTCTCGGCGAAATAGACGTCGCCGTAGCCGGTCGCCTCGGGACGGATGAGCGAGCCGCCGTAGGAGAGGCCCTTGCCCGTCAGCACGCCCGTCCACTCGTTGGCGAGGCGCTTGTACTGGCCGAACATGTAGCCGATCTCGCGTCCGCCGACGTTCATGTCACCGGCCGGAACGTCGGTGTCGGGTCCGATATGGCGGAAGAGCTCCGTCATGAAGCTCTGGCAGAAGCGCATCACCTCGGCGTCGCTGCAGCGCTTGCCGGGGGTGTGGGGGCTCTGCTTCGGGTTGAAGTCGGAACCGCCCTTGCCGCCGCCCATCGGGAGCGTCGTGAGCGAGTTCTTGAAGACCTGCTCGAAGGCGAGGAACTTGAGGACCGAAAGATTCACCGAAGGATCGAAGCGGAGACCGCCTTTGTACGGACCGATCGCGCTGTTCATCTGGATGCGGTAGCCGCGGTTGACGCGGACGATGCCCTTGTCGTCGACCCACGGAACGCGGAAGATGACAACGCGCTCGGGCTCGACCATGCGCTCGAGAATGGCGTTCGCCTCGTAGCTCTTGTTGGCGTCGATCACCGGCGTGAGCGTGGTGAGCACCTCGTCGACCGCCTGCAGGAACTCGGGTTCATTGGCGTTCTTTGCCTGAACGTCCTTCATTACTCTTTCGATGTACTTGTTCATTGTCTTTCCTTTTTAAGGATTGTTGTTAGCTTTTCTCAAGCACGATTCATGCCAAACGCCGGATTCGGTGTTTTGGTGTCCAAATGTTACGCAAAGTGTAATGTGCGCGCTAGCAGTATTACATATTGCGTAATCAATCGCTCCGCAACTTCGCGTCTCTCTACCACAATCCCTAACCGATTCTACCTGTCCCTAATCCGACTTTGTTGCTTCGCTACGGCATAACCGCCTCGCCGATGACAATTTCCAAAATCCCGTGCTTGCCATTTGCAAGCGCGGTTTGGTATAATTGCAGTTTGGTATAATTACAGTGTCTTGCGGGTGACCGCGTGACAACTTGATCATTTCCATACTCCCGGGCGCATGACGGCCCGGGACCGGCGGCACGCGAACGCGGAGTCCGCCAAGGGCGGGTGGCAACATCCGCCAACGTACGCAATCTTGCGTATTTGGCTTTGGGTGAAAACGACCAATTCGAAGCGAAGAGGCTGAATATGTGCGATGCGTTACATGTGCAAGTCACACATGGCGTGTCTTCTATTCGTGTTTTTCCGCAGTCGCTTGGTCGTGCCTCACTCAAGACATGGATTTATAGGCACGCCACGTTCTTTTTCTCGCGCCTCACCGCGGCGAGCCTTTAATTGATGAGGTGCGGAAGAAAGTCGTTATGGCAACAAAGACTAAACTATACGTTGCAACTGCATTTGCGGCTGCTATTTTTTGCTTTTCGGCAATTGCAGAATTGACCTGTGTGGTTACTCCTGAAAACGATAATGCTTGGGAGGTGGTTCTTCCTGGCGATGCTTCTGCATACCCGATTCAATGGAGCATAAGTGGAGATGTGCAGGATTTCGGCGGTGGTGTTACGGTCTCTTTCAGTGGATGCAACAACACAACGTCGATTCGCGTTACAAAAAGTCAGTCCGGCACCTTTGTCCCTGATTTCGGGTCGGCGCTGGGAGATTGTACTGTAATGCTGATGATTACTTATGAAACTGGCTTTATGCAGGTGTGGTCCTTTAAGTACAGCATTTCATTTCCAACAGAAACTATTGGTGACATTTCCTGGTGCTACATGGTGGACGGCGGAAACGCGACTATACAGTATGCATATATAGATTCGACAGGCGATTTTATCTCTGGAGACGTTGCAACCCCGTCTACACTTGGCAATTGCATAGTGACCGCTATAGAGTCATATGCCTTTGAACGCTGCGTGGATTTGACGAGCATTGAAATTCCTGCTGGGGTTGCCGACATCGGAAGAAATGCATTCAACGGCTGTGCGCATCTTACAAACATTGTGTTCAAAGGCAATGCTCCAAGTGTTGCAGCGGATTCTTTTGAAGGCGTAAGTGTTAACTGCGTGGCGTCTGTGTCGCCAGATTCCACGGGCTGGGGCGTGGATATCCCTGGAACGTGGCAGGGGATGAGGATTGAGTATTTGCCGATGGTTGTTTCCGTTGAATGCAATACGGAAACGCTGGTCGCTGACGCGGACTATCTGACAGCCAAAGCACGCCTTTCCGTCAGGCTTTCCCAGCCATGTGACGAAAATATCACGGTTACGTTGACGCCATCGTTTGAAGACGGATATTCCGGTAATTGGGCGGATTACATTCGTTTCTCTACATCGGCAGACAGCGTAATGACATTGCCGTCGGGAACTTCAGCTCCGAGTGTTGTTATTCCGGCCGGTTCGACTGAAAGTGGAACAATATATGTTTTTGCCCTGCGGTCTGATACACATACAATCGGAATTGGGCATCAGCTTCGCATCACCCCGTCGGCCACGGGCGTAGACAGTTGCATAAGCTGTGGGTTCTCGATTTCAGCGAATGCGCCAAGGATTGTTTCACCGGCTGTTGGTTTTGAGATTTCAACATCAACCGGATCGCCTGTTGAAATTCCCATTGAGATTACGGACACCTTTGCTGATATGACCGACACTTCAATTGGCTATTCGGTTCGCTTCAAAGCAAGCGAATCGTCCGAGTGGACAACGCTGCCAGAAAAGTTCAGGATGGGTGACTACGGACTTGTCGGCATTACGACTGGCAATCTGCCAGCATTTACATATTCCTCGGCAGTAGATTTCGTTTCCCAGATAGCCGTGGTATCTCCGATAAGTGGCAAGCAATCTGAGCCAGTTACGTTCACGGCACATGTCGTTGCCCCGCCGCCAACTGCCACGGCAACGACCATGGACGATAACGGCAATGTCTACAACGAGGTCGATACGGCTACATTTCAGGTGTCGTTGTCGGAAGTTAACGACACGGGATCGACAATCTACGTCTTTCTTAAGGCGGGCAATGGCGCTACCGCTGAGATGTTCAACGGACCGCTGATGTTTGTGGTCTGTGATGACACGGATATGACAAAGACGGAGGGGCTTCGCATCGGCATGAATCAGTCGACCGCTCAAGGCATGATCGATCTGCTCGACAATCCCGCAGCGGCGAACGGGCAGGTCTCTTTCAGTGTCGTACTTTGTTCGACGGAGCAGTACGACAGTGCCAATGTGCTTGGCGGTTTCCAGTCAAACAATCTGACGATTAAGGTCAACAATGTCGAACCCTCGATCAAAAGAATCGAGTTGAATGGTTTCATGTCGGGTTGTGATGGCTATGTGTTTCCCCGTCGTGCCATCGTTGGCGCGTCGCAGACATTTCAGGCAGTCGTTCGGGATGTTGCGAATGACCTATCAGCAGATTTTGAAACAAAGTGGACGGTTTATTGCGATGGCATAGAGAGGTGGAGTGAGACGATCGTCGGCAATCCGCACGTCCACGCGAATGCATATTCCTGCTCGTTTCCTCGGTCCGGAGCCTGGACTGTCAGATGTCAAGTAAAAGACAAGGACATGGAAGACTGGAGTGCGCAGTCGTATTCTGTCGGCGTTGAAGTCATACAGCCAGCGGTTGAACTGATTACAGGCGACAACTATATGGAAACGGGTAGCAGGAGATCGCTGGAGGTCGGCTTGAACTACTACGATCGCAACGCTGATGATATTGTGGTCAAGTTGACCGTTACTCCACCCGACAGAACGAATCCAGGGGAGCTTGTTCTTGATCCCACATATAAGGCCGTCCCGGCCGGCTATCCGGCGCTTGGTGACAACGAATACTATGTTAGTTTTAAATACAACAGCACGATCCCTGTTGGCATCGCCTCTATGGATGGCACTTATACCAGCTCGATGTATGGTTTTACAGTTAAGGCAGAAGTTGTTACACCAGGGTGGAGCGATGCCTATGTTCCGGCGACCCAACGCGTTTACGTTCAAAATGTCGCTCCGACAATTGGCTCCGTCACACCTGAAACCCCCAATGCATGGATGGTGGCGGGCGGTGTTGCGTCAATGTATCCTATCAGCTGGAGTATTCTCGGCGATGTTGAAGCCGATCTTGCCGCCGGTATAACCGTGAGGTTTTCTGGGTGTGTAAACGCCTTTGCGACGAACATCACCGAAGCGACAAGCGGTTCCTTCGTCCCTGAGTTCGGTTCGATTATAGGGTTGCAAAATGTTATGCTGACGATAGAAGACAAAGATGGAGGCTGTTGGGCATGGACATATCTATATGAAGTGGTTCCGCCTCCGCCTGAGGTCGCAATTGAAGTGAATGGCGAGGGCGTTGAATTTGAGACTGCTGCGGACGGGAAGACGCGGACGGCGGAGGTAGAGGCTGGAACGACGGCGGAGGATGTGAAGGTCTTTGTCGGCGGCGTTGATGTGACGGCTGGGTTCAAGGTTGCGGTCGAGGGAACGACGGCGACGGTGGTTTTGAGAGAGCCGTTTGAGTCGGCGGACGCGACAAGCGCGTCCCTCCCGTGGACGGACAATGGCGACGGAAACGTGACGCTGAATGTCGAGGTTGTGCCGGGTCTTTACTACGCAGCGGATTCGGCGGCGACGATAGATGCGCTGAAGAGGCCGAGTGCGACAGAACCGGCAAAGGCGGGAGATGCGATTGTCGCGCCGAAGCAGGAGGGCGCGCAGGGCTTCTACAAGGTCTGGGTGAGCGATTCGCCGATGGAGGTGGAGTGAATGTCCGTCGCGGAGCGACGGACCCCCCTAAGAAGCGCCGGGACGGCGCTTCCCCCAGTTAGAGCTCGCGCTGGAATTACATCGCCCACGTAGGCCTGTCGTTGATGACTGATTCACAAGTGAGCAAAGCCATGAATTCAAGCGGAGGGCGTGAGGCGCAGGGGCGGGTGCGCAGCATGATGAGCGACGGGGCAAAACCCTGAGGGCGACCCGATTTCGTCGCGTCGCCCTTTTTGCCGAGAGGCCCGGCGGCACAGGCAAAAAGGTAAAAGACCGCGAAATCGATGTCGCACCAGGGTTTCGCCACGGGCCTTGCGCCAGCAAGGCAGCGAATCACTGGCAAGCAACCGCCCCCGCGCCGAGCGCCCGGAGCGGAAGGGATTCCCCGTTAGATGCTAACTCATAAAAAGCAGCAAGACGAGATTGGTCAAGTTGAAGAGGCAGTGGTTGAGCATTGGACACCATATGCGGTCTGTTTTACGGTAGAGCCAGCACTGGGCGAGTCCGAAGAAGAATAGCGCGATGAACGCCGGATTCCATCCTGTCAAGGCGAAGCCTCTTCCATTGATTATAGAAACATAGTCGATATAGTGTGCGAACGAGAACAATGACGAGGAGAAAACCACAAGAGGGACTGTTGCTGTCTTGGTATCCAAGCCAAGACGCCTCGCTGGCATTCTGACTAGAAACCAGCGAAAGATAAATTCCTCGATGACCGGCATCATGATGAGTACCTGCAACAGTCCGAGGCACAGCACTGCAAACGACTGGGCAGAATCGAACGCATGCGCGAACATGTAGCGGACAGCTTCGACCTGATGCTGGTCAGGGAGTTCTATTCCGAAGAGCTTTGCGACGCCCTGCGTCAAAAAACACAGGCCGATGGCCGCCGCAGCTATCACCGGCCATGCCTGGAGCGTAGTCTTTAGTCTGTCGTTCATTTGGCGGATATTATACCAAATTGTTTCAATCGGTAGCGTGGATGACTGATTCCGCCGCTGAGCGCGGCGATATGGTATAATATGCGGGTTATGAGCGAATCGGATACATCAAGGCATTTTCTCAGGCAGTGGATCGAGAAGGACGTCGCCGACGGAAAGACCGGCGGCAAGGTCGTCACGCGCTTCCCGCCTGAGCCAAACGGGTACATCCACATCGGGCACGCAAAGGCGGTCTGCGTTGACTTCGGCATGGCCGAGCTCTTCGGCGGCGAGTGCCACCTGAGGCTCGACGACACGAATCCGACGAAGGAGTCGGACGAATACGCCGAGAACATCAAGAAGGACATCCGCTGGCTCGGCTTCCAGTGGTCGGGAGAGGGCGACGGAAAGGAGCCTGGCTTCTACAACGCGTCGAACATGTTCGACACGATGTACTCGATCGCGGAGGAGCTCATCCGCCGCGGACAGGCCTACTGCTGCAACCTGACGCAGGACGAGTGGAAGGAGTACCGCGGCGTTCCCGAGAAGCCGGGCCGTCCCTCGCCTTCGCGCGACACGACCCCCGAGCGCAACATGCAGATTTTCCACGAGATGCGCGACGGGAAGTACGCGGACGGGGAGTGGTGCCTCAGGGCGAAGATCGACATGGCATCGCCGAACATCCATTTCCGCGATCCCGTCCTCTACCGCATCCGCCACGTCTCGCACTACCACCTCGGCGACAAGTGGTGCGTGTACCCGATGTACGACTTCGCGCATCCGATCGAGGACGCGCTCGAGGGCGTTACGCACTCGATGTGCACGCTCGAGTTCGAGGTGCACCGTCCGCTGTACGACTGGGTGGTTGACCGCATGGACGAGCAGGGGCTCCTGCCCGTGCGCAACGGCGTCAAGATCAGGACGCAGCAGCGCGAGTTCGCGCGCCTCAACATCACCTACACCGTGATGTCGAAGCGCCTTCTCCTGCAGCTCGTCACAGAAGGTCATGTCGCAGGCTGGGACGACCCCAGAATGCCTACTGTGTGCGGAATGCGCCGCCGTGGCTACACGCCAGGCGCTATACGCGAGTTCTGCGCGCGCGTCGGCGTCTCGAAGGTGGAGAGCGAGAGCGATCCCGCGCTCCTCGAGTGGTGCGTCCGCGAGGAGCTCAACCAGACGGCGCTCCGCCGCATGGCCGTTCTCGACCCCGTAAAGGTCGTGGTCGATAACTGGGGGAAGTCCGGGCAGAGCCCGGACATCAGGATAGTTGAACTGCCGAACAACCCGCTCGACGAGAGCGCGGGGACGAGGAAGATTCCGTTCGGCGGAGAGATATGGATCGACCGCGCCGATTTCATGGAGGTCCCGGAGAAGAAGTTCTTCCGCATGGCGCCTGGACAGGAAGTTCGCCTTCGCGGCGCGTGTATCTTCAAGTGCACGGGCTGCGTGAAGGACGAGTCTGGGAAAGTCGTCGAGATCCATGGAACGTGGGATCCCGAGTCGTGGGGCGGCAACGCCGCGGATGGACGCAAGGTGAAGGGCACGATCCACTGGGTCGACTGCGCGACGGGCGTCAAGGCGGAGGTGAGGCTCTACGACAAGCTGTTCACGGAGAAGGATCCGCTGAAGGACGGTCCCTCCGAGTTCCTGAAGTACATGAACCCCGACTCCCTCAAGACTGTCTCCGCGTACGTGGAGCCTGCGCTCGCCGAGGCGAAGCCGCTCGAACGCTTCCAGTTCGAGCGCACCGGCTACTTCGTCGCCGACGAATTCGACTCGAAGCCGGGCGCGCCCGTCTTCAACCGCACGGTGACCCTCAAAGACTCCTACAAGCCGGCGTGAGAAGGGTTGTCGTAACTGGAATGGGAATCGTCTCCGCGCTCGGAAAGGGCGTGGACGATTCGGCGGTGCGCCTCAGGCGCTTCGAGAACTGCATCGAGGTGGTTCCCGAGCTCGAGGGCTACAAGGGACTCAATTCCCATCTCGGATGCCTCGCGCGCTTCGAGCGTCCGGCGCACTGGACCCGCAAGACGACGCGCACGATGGGCCCCGTTTCGGAGTATGCCCTCGCGGCGACCGAGGAGGCCGTCGCGCAGGCGGGGCTGGACGCTGCGACGCTGGAGTCTGGGCGCTGCGGCGTTGCGTACGGAAGCTGCTCCGGCTCCGTGCGCGCGCATCTCGACCTCTATTCGATGTTTTCCTCGAACGAGGTGAAGAACGTCACGAGCGGCACGTACATAAAGCTGATGCCGCAGACGACGGCGTGCAATCTCTCCGTCCACTACAAAACGCACGGCAGGCTTGTCCCGACCGGAACGGCCTGCACCTCCGGTTCGCTTGCGATCGGGAACGCGTACGAGCTCATAAAGTACGGACTCCAGGACGTCATGATTGCCGGCGGGGCGGAGGAGTTCTCGCCGACGCAGGTGGCGATCTTCGATACGCTCTACGCGACGTCGCTCAAAAACGACGCGCCGGAAGCGTCGCCTGCTCCGTACGACGCGGGGCGCGACGGACTCGTCGTCGGCGAAGGCGCGGGGACGCTCATCCTAGAGGAGTACGAAAGGGCGAAGGCGCGCGGGGCGAAGATTCTCGCAGAGGTCGTCGGATTCTTCGAGAATACGGACGGCACGCACGTGACGAATCCGAACCACGAGACGATGTCCGCGTGCCTCGCCGGCGCCCTTGCGGACGCGGGGCTTTCGGCGGACGCGATTGGGTACGTGAACGGACACGGCACGGCGACGAAGGCCGGCGACATCGCGGAGACGACTGCGACGCGCGACGTGTTCCGCCGCGCCGTGCCGATCTCCTCGACGAAGAGCTACATCGGCCACACGCTCGGCGCGTGCGGGGCGATCGAGGCGGAGATGTCGATAATGATGATGAACGCGGGCTGGTTCCATCCGACGCTGAATCTGCGCGCGCCGGACCGCGAGTGCGCGCCGCTCGACTACATCTCGGGCGAAGGGCGCGAGATAGACGCGGAGTACGTGATGAGCAACAATTTCGCGTTCGGAGGGGTCAACACCTCGCTTGTGTTCAGGCGCATGTAGAGTCCGGTTCAACCTACGGGCGGCATTTATGGTATAATATCCCCCTACCTTCTTGAAAACCAACTGGAAAGTACAGGAGTAACTCAATGGGCGGTTTTTGCGGCGTTGTGTCCAAAGGGGATTGCGTAAGCGATCTCTTCTTCGGCACCGACTACCATTCTCATCTCGGAACCCACCGCGGCGGAATGGCCGTTTTCGGTCCGGGCGGATTCCAGCGCGCGATTCACAACATCCAGAACGCGCCTTTCCGGTCCAAGTTCGAGAACGACGTCGGAAGGTTCGTCGGCAACGTCGGCATAGGCGTGATATCCGACACCGATCCTCAGCCGCTCGTCATGTATACGCGCCTTGGCGCCTTCGCGATCGTGACGGTGGGGCTCATAACGAACATCGAGGACCTCAAGCGCGAGCTATTCGAGATGAATCACGCGCAGCTCCAGTACTCCACGACGAGCGGAATGGTGGGTCCGACGGAGGTAATATCGGCGCTTATCGCGACGCAGTCATCCCTTGTGGACGGCGTAAGGTACGTCCAGGAGAAGATCAAGGGCAGCTGCTCGATGCTGATTCTCTCCGAGGACGGAACGCTCTATGCGGCGCGCGACCGCTATGGCCGCACCCCGATCGTGATTGGCCGCCGCGAGACGGGCTACATCGCGCTTCAGGAGAGCTGCGCGCTCGCGAATCTCGGCTATGAGTACGTGAGGGACCTCGGCCCGGGCGAGATGGTGGCGATGAAGCCGGACGGGATGGAGACCGTTATTGCGCCCGGCGAGAAGATGGCGATCTGCTCGTTCCTCTGGGTCTACTACGGATATCCCGCCTCCTCCTACGAGGGGCGCAACGTCGAGATGGCGCGCTACCGCTGCGGCTCGGCGCTCGCGAAGAGGTATCCCGCCGACGTCGACGCTGCGTGCGGAATCCCCGACTCCGGCACTTCGCACGCGCTCGGCTTTGCGCACGAGGCGAAGATCAAGTACGCGCGTCCTTTCGTAAAGTACACGCCGACATGGGCTCGTTCGTTCATGCCGCAGGACCAGCGCCAGCGCGAAAAGGTCGCGTCGATGAAGCTCATCCCGATTCCGGGGCTCATCCGCGACAGGCGCCTCGTCTTCTGCGACGACTCGATCGTGCGCGGCACCCAGCTCGGCAAGCAGGCGGACAGGCTCTACAAGGAGGGCTGCAAGGAGGTCAACGTGCGCATCGCGTGTCCGCCGCTCCTCTATCCGTGCCGCTTCATCAACTTCTCGCGCTCCAAGAGCGAGTACGACCTCATAACGCGCCGCTACGTTCGCGGACACGAAGGGGAGGGAGCGGATATCGCGAAGTACGTCGATCCCGACGGCGCGCCGTATCAAGGGATGGTCGAGTTCATCCGCGAGAAGCTCAACTTGACGTCGCTTGCGTTCCAGACGGTCGACGATCTCGTCGCGGCCATAGGCCTCCCCAAGGACAAGCTGTGCACCTACTGCTGGACGGGAGAGGACGTGTCAATGCCCGGCTCGTGCGCCCACGGCTGCGCGAACTGTCCGCACAAGTGCCCGTGACGGGCAGTGCATCCGCCATGAAGCTTTTGATCTTGGCAGGCGAGGAATCGGGCGTGCACTACGCGCGCCGCATCGCCGACGCCGTGCGCGAGATGGATCCGTCGCTGGAAGTGCGGGGATACTCCGACTACGGCTTCCGCACGGCGGACCTCGCGGTGTTCGGAATCTGGGCCGTCCTGCGGCGAATCTTCTACTTCCTCCGCGTCAAGCGGACGATGGAGCGGGCGATAGACGAGTGGAAGCCCGACGTCGTCTGCACGGTGGACTATCCCGGAATGAACCTCAAGCTCGCCGCGTACGCGAAGTCGAAGGGCGTGAGGGCGGTACACGTGGTGTGTCCGCAGGTGTGGGCGTGGCACCAGGGTCGCATCCCCAAGATTGAGCGCTCGCTCGACCGGCTCTGCTGCTTCTTCCCGTTCGAGCCGTCGATCTTCCGCGGCGGATTCGCCGCGTTCGTCGGGCATCCGCTCGTGCAGGAGTTCGCGGGTACTGCGCGAAGAGACGGGGAGCGTCCGCAGAAGCTCGTCGCGATTCTCCCAGGTTCGCGGCTCGGGGAGATCGAGAAGCATCTTCCGACGCTCCTCGACGCCGTCGAGCCGATCGACGGAATCGATGTCGTGATTCCCGCTGCGAACGACCGCGCCAGGGCGGCGATCGACCGCATCGTGGCTTCGCGCGGATCGCGCGTCGTCGTCCAGTCAGGCGGGGCGCGCGAGCTGCTGCTGCGCGCGGACGTCGCGGCGGTCGCGAGCGGAACGGCCACGCTCGAGGCGGCGCTTGCGGGGTGTCCGACGGTGCTCGTCTACAAGGTGAGCCCGCTCCTCGCGGCGTTCCTCCGCCGTGCAATCAAGGGAGTGAAGCACGTCGGGCTCGCGAACATAATCGCGGAGAAGTCGGGCGCGGAGTGTCCGATGCCCGAGCTTCTCCAGGAGGACTTCACCGCGGAGGCGACTCGTTCGTGGCTCGAGAAATGGCTGCGCGACCCGGCGGAGCGCCGGAAGGCGTCCGACGCGCTCGCGAAGGCCGTCGCGCTTCTTTCCGCGGACGGCGACGCGTATGCGAAGATAGCCGCCGAGATCGCTCCGTGCGCTCGTCGCGGGGCGGCTGCTTGCCAGTGATTCGCTGCCTTGCTGGCGCAAGGCCCGGTTCAAAACCTTGGTGCGACATCGATTTCGCGGTCTTTTACCTTTTTGCCAGTGCCGCCAGGCCTCTCGGCAAAAAGGGCGACGCGCCGAAATCGGGTCGCCCTCAAGGTTTTGCCCCGTCGCTCATCATGCTGCGCATCCGCCCCGCGCCTCACGCACTACGTTGTATTCATTGCTTCGCTCGCCTCTGAATCACTAATGAACGGGTGCTTCGTTCTCCCTGTGATTGCAGTACGAGCTCTGACTGGGGTTCGCTCGCCTCTGAATCACTGATGAACGGGTGCTTCGTTCTCTCAATGATTGCAGTACGAGCTCTGACTGGGGTTCGCTCGCCTCTGAATCACTGATGAACGGGTGCTTCGTTCTCTCTGTGATTGTAGTACGAGCGCTGACTGGGGGAAGCGCCGTCTCGGCGCTTCTAACCTGGAACAAGGCACAACACTGCACAGTGGGCCGTCGCTCCGCACGCTCGTCGCGGGGCGGCTGCTTGCCAGTGATTCGCTGCCTTGCTGACGCAAGGCCCGGTTCAAAACCTTGGTGCGTTTTTAATGCGTTGGCCGTATATTTTGCCACCTGATGGCAGTGAAACTTTGGTATAATTTCCGACTATGAAAAAGAACATACTCGTGTCCGCCGCGGCGCTAGTGGCTCTCCCGGCGCTCGCTTTCCTTCAGAACGTCACTCCAGAGTCGCAGGGAATTTCCTCCTCCGCAATCGCCGACTTCGTCGACGCGTGCGAACGCGAACTGGACGGCGTCCACTCGTTCGTCCTGGTGCGGCACGGCGAGATCGTGGCCGAGGGTTACTGGTCTCCTTTCTCGGCGGACCGTACGCATCTCCTCTACTCACACTCGAAGAGCTTCACATCGACTGCTGCTGGATTTCTCGTCGACGACGGAAAGCTCGACCTCGACGAGCGAGTGGTGGACATCTTCCCAGAGCACGTAACCGAGAAGACGTCCGAGAACATCAGGCAGATCCGCGTGCGCGACCTGCTGACGATGAACGCCGGCCAGGACCAGGAGGCGGCGTACGTCGATGTTTCCGGAGACTGGGTGCGCGCCTTCGTCTCGAATGACACTCCGCGCGTCCCCGGAAAGGGCTTCAAGTACGACTCCTGCGCAACGCACATTGTCGCCGCGATAGTGGAGCGCAAGACAGGTAAGAAGCTGATGGACTTCCTTGAGGAGCGGCTTTTCAGCAAAATCGGCATAACCGGCGCGTGGTCCAACACGAGCCCGAGCGGAGTCGCCTGCGGCGGATGGGGAATGAACATGAAGACGCGCGACCTCGCGCGGTTCGGACTCCTCTACCTGAACGAGGGGCGCTGGCAGGACGAGCAGATCCTCTCGCGCGACTGGGTGCGGCTCGCGACCTCGCTCCAGACGCGCACGGACCGTCCGGGAGACGGCGACTGGAGCCAGGGGTACGGATTCCAGTTCTGGCGCTGCCGCCACAACTGCTACCGCGCGGACGGCGCCTTCGGACAGTACACGATCGTTATGCCCGACCAGGACGCGCTCATCTCAATGACCGCAGGACTCTCGGACATGGGCAAGGAGCAGGAGCTCGTCTGGCGCTATCTTCTCTCCGCGATGAAGGATGCGCCGCTTCCGGAGGACAAGGCCGCGTCCGACGCGCTCGCCGCGCGCTGCCGCGCTCTCGCCTTCCCGACCGTGAAGGGCGAGAAGAAGGGGTCTGCGTCCGGACTCGGCAAGTCCTACGCCCTCGAGGGCGAGCAGAAGCGCTTCTTCTTCAGGAAGACGGCGCTAGCTGAGAAGGGTGACGGATGGGAGATTGCGCTTGAGGGCGAGTGCGGTCCGCAGCGCTTCGACGTCGGCTTCGGCAAGTGGGCCTACGGCGAGATGAAGCTAGAGCTCCAGAAGTTCGAGTCGCTCGGCACGCTTGTCGGCGTGCAGCATACAGCGGCATCTGGTGCCTGGATCGCCCCCGACACCTTTGTTGCGAAGGTCTATCTCGTCGACACGCCGGCGTGGATGCAGTTCACGTTCAAGTTCAGCGAGGACGGAACTCTTGCGTTCACCTCCAAGTTCTGGGGCTGGGGTGGCGGCGATACAAAGCTGTCCGGCAAGGTCGAATGAACCGATTTTCATGGCGCGTCTCGCCGCGCCAGCATGGCGGAGATGGAGGTTCGTGACGCGGCAAGATGCCGCGTCTCCTTGGGTCGAGTTCGCGGTTCGGTGCCGGATTGCAAATTCGCCCCACACAGCGCGGCGAATTTGTGGTAAAATATACATTTCAAGGAAAAAATAGCCATGAAGAACCTGACTGCGGACGAACTCCGCGAAGAATACCTTAAGTTTTTTGAATCCAAGGGGCACAAGATCATCCCCGGCGCGTCGGTCATACCCGAGAACGATCCGACGGTCCTCTTCACCACCGCGGGGATGCATCCGCTGGTGCCGTATCTGATGGGCGCGATGGAGCATCCGGCTGGAAAGCGCCTTACCGACGTGCAGAAGTGCGTCAGAACCGGCGATATCGACGAAGTCGGCGATTCCGCTCACCTCACCTTCTTCGAGATGCTCGGCAACTGGTCGCTCAACGACTACTTCAAGAAGGAGGCGATCTCCTGGTCGTTCGAGTTCCTTACCCAGCACCTCGGCTTCAAACCAGAGCAGCTCAACGTCACGGTGTTCCGCGGCGAGGGCAAGGAAGGCGAAGACGGCTACATCCCCGCCGATGAAGAGGCGGTCGCGATATGGAAGTCTCTCGGAATCCCCGAGGAGCGCATCTTCCGCCTGCCGCGCGAGGACAACTGGTGGGGCCCTGCGGGCACGACTGGCCCCTGCGGTCCCGACACTGAGATGTTCATCGACACCGGCAAGGAGAAGTGCGGTGAGGGCTGCCGCCCCGGCTGCCACTGCGGGAAGTACATCGAGATCTGGAACGACGTCTTCATGCAGTACAACAAGAACGAGGAGGGCAAGTTCGTCCCCCTCGGCCGCCACAACGTCGACACCGGAATGGGCGTCGAGCGCACCATCTGCATGATGAGCGGCGCGCCTACCGTCTACGACACCGAGATCTTCGCGCCGATCATGGCGAAGATAGATGAACTTAGGTCCTTGGGCAAGGGTGCGGGAGCGCCTGAGCTCCCGTCCATTCCTGCGGAAGATGTCCTCCGCGCGCGACGCATCATCGCCGACCACATGCGCACGGCGACGTTCATCCTCTGCGACCCGAAGGGCGGCGTTAAGCCGGGCAACGTCGGCGCAAACTACGTGCTCAGGCGTCTCATCCGCCGCGCCGTCCGCTATGCGCGCCAGCTCGGCATCGCCGAGGGCTTCACGGTGAAGCTCGCGGAGGTGATCTGCGACAAGTACAGCCACGTCTACCCCGAGCTCAAGGTGAACCTCGACCAGTGCAGGCTTGACCTCGAGGCGGAGGAGAAGCGCTTCAACGCGACGCTCGACAAGGGCGAGGCGATGTACAAGAAGGTCGCCGAGCAGCTCAAGCTCCACGGCCAGTCACAGATCAGCGGCAAGACGGCCTTCAAGCTCTACGACACGTTCGGCTTCCCGTTCGAGATGACCGTTGAGATGGCGACGAAGGACGGACTCACCGTCGACAAGGAGGGCTTCGAGGAGGCGAACCGCAAGCACCAGGAGCTCTCCCGCACGACGAGCGCGGGCTCGTTCAAGGCGGGACTCCAGGACAACAGCGTCGTCGTCACGCGCATGCACACGGCGACGCACCTCCTGCACGCCGCGCTCCACAAGGTGCTTGGTCCGACAGCGAACCAGAAGGGCTCCAACATCACTGCGGAGCGCCTGCGCTTCGACTTCACGTGGCCCGAGAAGATGACGGACGAGCAGATCGCAGAGGTCGAGAAGCTCGTCAACGGATGGATCGCCGACGCGATTCCCGTCACCAAGAAGACCACGACCGTCGAGGAGGCGAAGAACGAGGGCGCGATGGCGCTCTTCGGATCCAAGTACGGCGACCAGGTGACGCTCTACTCCATCGGGGACGTCTCGAAGGAGATTTGCTGCGGACCCCACGTCGAGAACACCAGCGAGCTCGGCAGCTTCAAGATACAGAAGGAGCAGTCGTCCTCCGCCGGCGTCCGCCGAATCAAGGCCGTCATCGGCAACATGCAGGCTTGACGGCCGCATATAACTCAACAACCAACTTATATCCGATATGAAGACAATTGGTGATCCTATTTTTGCGAAGGATGCGGGAGGAGCTCTCCTCAGCCGCATCGGCACGATCTTCTTCAGGACGCCTGGCCTCGTGACGAAGAGGGGGGTCCACGCGATGCAGCGCATGTGGTGGATCGACAGCCTCAACGCAACACGCGAGGCCGAGGGGCTCCCTCCGCTCACGGAGGCCGAGGAGAACGAGGAGCTTGCGCAGTCCGCGGACCTCATCTTCACGGACGAGTACGTTCTCATCCGTCCCGATCCCGACCGCATGGACCTTGCGTTCAAGGCGGACGAGGAGCTGCAGAAGCTTGTCAACAAGCGCAAGATCCGCTTCCTCAATACCCACGCCGCGAAAGTGCGCAACGCGCTCCGCGCGCGCGGCGAGAACTGGCGCATGGCGCGCGCGCCGATCTCGCAGGACGACATGAAGCGCATCGTCGAGGACTCCCGCGTCGCCATCGACCAGAAGAACATCTACTTCTACAACCAGGCCGTCGGAACGCGCTACATCACGGCCGGCGGATACGACACCGTCTCGAAGCTCCCCGCAGACGAGTTCCGCGCCCAGGTTAAGGAAACGGTTTCGCTTCTCAAGAAGCGCAACCGCATGGGCCACCCCGAGGTCGACCTCTTCCCGACGACGACGCCCATCGAAATCAAGAACGCGCTGAAGGCGCTTGACGTCGACGCGCTCGGAGACGCCGAGCTCAAGGCGGCGACGGACAAGATATCCCTCGACTGGCGCATGTCGCTCCCCGCGGAGCTCCGCGAGGAGTCCGTCGAGAACTTCGACTGGCGCAACGCCATGTGCGCTCTCGTTACGGCCGGGCCCAACGAGACGAACGCCTCCGACCAGGAGCTCATCCAGGGCATCTCGCCTGAGTTCTACCGCCAGATCGAGTGGCTCCCCGGCGCACGCGTAGACCGCGGAGAGGTGATCTTCGATCCGCTGTGGGACGAGTTCAACCGCACGCACGATCCGGAGCTCGCCGCGCTGTGCGACTTCCGCGTGCGCAACATCATCTTCGGCCTGATGCGCCTATTCAGCGACGTCGAGTTCATCAACGTGGGCCGCATCGCCCGCTCGCTCGCGCGCCGCCCGATCGAGGGCTCCCGCCACGGCAACGTCTACGTCGTGCAGTGCAAGACCGCCGTCTCCGACGAGGTGAGGCTGTTCCTGCTTCGCTTCCAGAAGTGGGGCGTAGCCGAGCATCTCGACGAGGGCAAGGACCTCACCCAGGCGATGATCGAGGCGAACGAGTATTCGGACTACATCCTCGACCGCCGCCTCATGTGCAGGCAGCTCGGAATGAACCTCCCCTCGCGCGTCGGCATCGCGACGTTCCCCGAGACGTACCACGGGCACAACGAGTACAACGGCACGACGGTCCGCGCCTTTGCATACGCCCGCCACTACATCCCCGGGACGGCCTCCGACAAGATCCCGCCCGCGCGCTTCAGGAACCCGGCGTTCGCGCTCGCGTTCGCGTGGCTGATGGGACAGGCCGCCGCCTACGACCTCATCGTCGGCAGGCGCTCGACCGAGACGAAGGAGAATCTGTTCGACAAGAACTACGAGGTGGTGCAGTTCGGGGACGACGGACTTCCCGTGCGCGTCGTAGTCACGGACCATGCAGGCAGCTTCGTCAACTACCTCCACTCGTTCGAGGATTCCGTCATCCCGTACGCGAACGTCATCAGGAGGCGCGAGAAGTTCGTGACGGACAAGAACGCCTTCGCCAACGCCTACATAACCGCCTTCGAGCGCACGCTCGCTGACGCGCAGGCGAAGTACCGCGAGCGCCGCCGTGCGTTCGAGGACCTCTTCGTGCACCGTCCGTTCGACGCCGCCGGCTCTGGCGCGTACCGCTGGGCGAAGACGCTCGAGCGCCTCGACCGGTGCGACCCCAAGGCCGTCGCGGCAGTCCTCAAGGCCGCCATCGAACTGGTCTGATGCTCCGCTACGCGCTGAGGAGGATCGCCGAGGTGATTCCGACCACGGTCGGAATCCTCCTCCTCACGTTCGCGCTTTTCAACGTCGTCGGAGGCTCCCCGGCGGAGGCGATTCTCGGCAAGAACGCCTCCGCGGAGTCCATCGCGGCGTTCAACAGGAAGTACGGATACGACAGGCCGCTCGTCTTCGCGCGCGACAGCCAGTTCGTCCGCTTCGTCACCAGCTTCGCGAAGGGCGACTTCGGCTACTCCGTGGAGATGAAGGAACCGGTCGCGGACGTTCTCGCGCGGGGCGTCGGACCCAGCCTCTCGCTCACAGTTCCGATTCTCGTCGGCGGCACTCTCCTCGGGCTTCTGCTCGCGATGCTCGCGGCCGCGTGGCGAGGGCGAATCGTCGACAAGGCGATACTCTTCGGCTCGACGATACTCATGAGCGTCAACTACGTCGTGTGGGTTCTCGCGGGGCAGTTCCTGCTCTCGTACAAGGCGGGGCTCTTTCCCATATGGGGCTACCGCGGCTGGTTCTACCTCGCGCTTCCCGTGATGATCGGCATCGTCTCCTCGCTTGGCGTCGACGTCAGGTTCTTCCGCACCGCGATCCTCGACGAGATATACAGACCCTACGTCCTCACCGCGCGCGCGAAGGGGCTGCCGCGTTGGACTATTCTCACGCGCCATGTTCTCCGCAACGCGCTTGTCCCGATCGTCACCTACGTCTCGCTTTCCATTCCCTACCTCTTCACGGGATCGCTTCTCCTCGAGTCCTTCTTCGGCATCCCCGGACTCGGGTCGGTGTCGCTTAACGCCATACATTCCGCCGACATGGCGGTGGTTCGCACGATGGTCGTCCTAGGAGCGCTTCTTTACCAGTTCGTAAACCTCGTCACGGACCTCGCATATGCAGCGCTCGATCCTCGGGTGCGCATGCGCGGATAGTCCGTGTCGCCAAAGCGCAGTAAAAACGATATGAAGAAGTCACTCGTCGCATCCGTCGCCGCTGTCGCGTCCGTGGCAGCCGCATTTGCAGCCGCTCCCCGAGCCGAGCGCGCCGCGCTCGCCCGCGAACTAGCCGCCTCCGGCATCGTTCTCCTGGAGAACAGGGACGGCATCCTCCCCCTCGAAAAAAACGAGGAGATCGCGCTCGTCGGAATCACCGGATACCGCTGCCACCGCATGGGCTGGGGCTCGGGCGACATGCTCGCGCACGAACCTGTGCAGATCGACGCTGGACTTTCCAAGGCGGGCGTTAGGCTTGATGCGGGCTTCGCCAAGCTCTACCGCGACGAGGTCGCGAAGCGCGACCTTTCACGCGTCAACCGCGACTGGTTCAAGTGGACCCGCCGCTTCGACGAGCCGAAGATATCCTCCGCCGACTTCGCGAAGCTCTCCGTCGGAAAGCGCGCCGAGAAGTGCGTCGTCGTCATCGGACGCTGCACCGGAGAGTCCGAGGACATTCCCGAGGCGCCGGGCGGATGGCGTCTCCACCAGGAGGAGGAGCGCCTCCTCGCCGACGCATGCGCCGCGTTCGAGAACGTAGTCGTTCTGCTCAATGCGCCGGGCGTGCTTGACACTTCGTTCATGGACCGCTATCCCGTCAAGTCCCTCGTCTTCGTCCCGTTCCTCGGCGAGACTACGGGAGACGCCGTTGCCGACGTTCTCACCGGGAAGGTCAATCCTTCCGGAAAGACGGTCGACACGTGGGCGAAGGCCTACAGGTTCTATCCGTCCACGGACTGCTGGCAGTCGAGCGAGATCGAATACGCCGAAGGGCAGTTCGTGGGCTACCGCTACTTCGACCTGGCGGAAATGGACGCGGATGCGTTCAAGGGCCTCAAGGACGCGGTGAGGTATCCGTTCGGCTACGGACTGTCCTACACGACGTTCGAAGTGACGAGCTCGAACTCCGTCCGCCGCCTCGACGACTCGCGTTCGTCGGTGTCCGTGACGGTCCGCAACACTGGACGCGTCCCGGGTGCGGATGTCGTCCAGTGCTATGTCTCTTTCATCCCCGCCCAGCCGAAGCTCTTCACGCGCTTCGTCAAGCGCCTCTGCGCCTTCGCGAAGACGCCCGTGATCGCGCCCGGCGCGTCCGAAGAGGTGACGCTGTACTTCGACGCCTCCGACATCGCGCGCTACAACCGCGAGACCGCGACATGGGAGATCCCGTCCGGTGAGTACACGCTTCTCGTCGGCGACTCGCCGTCCTCCCTCGCCGTCGTCTCGAAGCAGACGCTTGACGCGTCCGTCGTGGTGCAGAAGGTGAAGGGGCGCTTCCGCGGCAAATGCGCCGCGGGCGCTCGCGAGGAGTTCGCGAAGCCGGCGTCTCCGGTCAAGATGGCGGACGTTGTGGCGGGGAAGGCAAAAGTCGAGGATCTCGTCGCGCAGTTCACGGACGAGGAGCTGGCTGCCGTCGTGATCGGGAGGATCTTCGACGGACAGGGCTACAACGTCGAGGGCGGAACAGGAGTAGGCGGCGTCAAGAAGGGACGCGTCGACTGCGAGGCGGGCGAGACATGGAGCTCCGAGAAGTACGGCTTCGGCGCGATCACGACGTCCGACGGCCCCTCCGGCGTGCGCCTCTCAAACTTCAACGAGCCCGCCGAGAAGTACAATCCGCTAGCCTCCGCCGTCGTCTCCTGGCCGTGCGCGACCGCGCTCGCCCAGAGCTGGGACGTCGCCGCGGCGGAGCGCTTCGGACGCGCCGTCGCGTCCGAGATGGCGCTCACGGACATCGACTGCTGGCTCGCGCCTGGAGTTAACATCCACCGCAATCCGCTCTGCGGACGCAACTTCGAGTACTTCTCGGAGGATCCGCTCATCGCAGGGCTCATGGGCGCGGCTGTCGTGAAGGGCGTGCAGACGAACGAGGACGGCACGCCGTCCGGGCGCTCCGCAACTGTGAAGCACTTCTGCGTCAACAACCAGGAGTTCGAGCGCGCGACAGAGAACAACATCGTCGACGAGGTTACGTTGCGCGAGATATACCTCAAGCCGTTCGAGATCGTCGTCAGGCGTGCGCGTCCAACATGGTCATGTCGAGCTACAACAAGCTTAACGGAGATTTCTGCGCGACGACGTACGATCTCATGACGGGAGTGCTGCGCGAGGAGTGGGGCTTCGACGGGTTTGTGATGACCGACTGGTGGAACTCGGCCGACAAGCTGCGCCATCCCGCCGCCGGAAACGACCTGGTGATGCCCGGCTCGCGCGGCGAATACGACGCGCTCGTTGCGGCGATGAAGGATGGACGCGTCCGCCGCGCCGACGTGCAGCGCGCCGCCGCGAACATCCTCGGCGTCTACGCCCGCATCACCGCCGCTAAGGGTAAGTGAGATATGCACAGACTGCTCGTAGATTCCGCTCTCCTTGAATCGGACGCGCCGGCGCTTCCGAAGGACGCCGCTCGCCACCTGAAGGTGCTGCGTCCGGAGGAGGGCGAGAAGTTCGAGCTCTTCGACGGGAAGGGCGCATGGCGCGTCTATGAGCATTCCGGCGGAGCGCTCCGCGCGTCCGGCGCGCTGTCCCGCGAGGAGCGCCCGGCGCTTCCTCCGATAACCCTGTTCGCCTGCGTCACGAAGGGCTCGCGCTGGGACTGGACGATCGAGAAGGCGACGGAACTCGGGGTGTCGCGCATTGTGCCGGTGATTTCAGAGCGCACTATAGTTCGCGTCAGGGCGGACGAGCGAGAGGCGAAGCGAGAGCGCTGGACTCGCATCGCGGAGGATGCGGCGCGGCAGTCGGACGCGCGATGGGTGCCGGAGGTGCTTGCGCCCGTGGATTTCATCGATTCCCTCGCGATGGTTGCCCAGACGGCTTGTTTCGTCGGAGCCCTCACGACGCCTCCGCCGCGTCCGGTTCTCGCCGAGTTCGCCGCGTGGCGCGGCGAATGCGCCGCGCCGAAGGGCGGGGTGGCGGTGTATGTCGGACCCGAGGGCGACTTCACTCCGGACGAGCTTTCGCGCCTCCTCGCGGTGGCGCGTCCGGTTAGCCTCGGCCCCACCGTGCTCCGCGCGGAGACGGCCGCCATATTCGCCGTCGGCGCAATAGCCGCGGCGCTGCAGACATGATTGAGCTTTTCGACACGCACGCGCACTTCGAGGGGACGCGCGAGGAGACGGACGCTGCTGTGGCGCGCGCGACTGCGGTGGGCGTCACGCGCATAATGGCCGTCGGCGGAAGCGAGAGCCTCAACGCGGGGACGGAGGGCTTCGCCTACCGCGCGATTGGATGGGACCGCGACCAGGCGGGAAGGGAGCTCCCCGATCTCGACTACGCCTGCGTCGCCGCCGTTGGCGAGATTGGGCTCGACTACCACTATTCGCCCGAGACGCGTGCGGCGCAGATGGACCTCTTCGCTCGGCAGCTGGAGCTTGCGCGCAGCCTCGACCTGCCTGTTGTCATCCATACGAGAGACGCGGACG
>Ga0129306_1000314_pt1 | contig 82102 bp, 54 predicted proteins | sample P827metagenome_FD_94438 | JGI IMG/M metagenome (GOLD analysis project Ga0129306, IMG submission 94438) | Capybara group fecal microbial communities from Wisconsin, USA - P827 metagenome | ecosystem: Host-associated > Mammals > Digestive system > Large intestine > Fecal | place: USA: Wisconsin...
CGGTTAATAATTCAAAGTCAACTTAGGACACGGAATTTTGATTTTCAATCGTGCCCATGTTTTTGTGCCGCCAGGCAGATAATCTTTGGTACGAGTTGATTCAAAAAGGTAGGGAAAAGAAAGATTGAGGTGGCACTCTGAAGCAAAAAGGGGATTTCTTAGGCAGATTTTATTCTTTTTCTTCAAAAAAGTTTGGCTATTTCAAATTAAAGCAGTACCTTTGCACCACCAGAACCCGCCAAGCCTCTCAACGATGCTCAAATGTGCGGGTCGTTTTATTTTTATACAATGAGCAACAGAATCCCATTCCAGAAGCCGTACACTAGTGCGCACGACCTTGTCTGTCTCTTGCAGTCAAGAGGATTGACAGTTACAGATACTGCCAAGGCTGAGAGTTATCTCGAATATATTGGCTATTACCGTCTGTCAGCCTATATGTATCCTTTGCTACAGATGCCGAAGGAGCAACATCGCTATAAACCGAGTGCAACGTTTAGCCAAGTGATGATGCTCTATCGTTTCGACAAGAAACTTCGACTGCTTATCTTCAATGAGATAGAAAAGATTGAGGTTGCAGTGCGAAGCGCAATCGTCAATATCGGCAGTGCCATGACGGGCAATCCGTTCTGGATGACTGATTGCAGCAATTTCATTGATGCAGGGAAGTTCCGCCGTACAATGGACTTGATTGATGCCGAGCTTCATCGCTCACGCGAAGATTTCATTGTTCATTTCAAGCAGACCTATTCTGATGCGTACCCTCCAGCCTGGATATTGGCAGAAGTGCTTCCCTTCGGAGTTATCACCAATATCTTCAACAACATCAAGGTCGCCCGAATCAAGAAAAGCATTGCTCGGAGATTTGGTTTGCAGGTAGCACCTTTTGAGTCGTGGCTTACCATTGTTACTCTAACCCGCAACTCATGTTGCCATCATGCCCGTGTGTGGAACAAGCAAACACCATACGTCCAATGCTTCCAAATCGAATGGCTGGCAGCTGGATAACTCTGCCCACTGATACACTCCGCATCTACTTTGACCTTTGCATTATCAAGTATTTTCTAAACATCATTTCGCCGAACAACGATATGAAGGCCAAGATTGATGTGCTGCTGTCCGCTTTTCCATCCATTGACACTAATGCAATGGGCTTTCCGCGTGGTTGGGAGAATGAGCCGCTATGGAATTAGTCTTTGTAGTATAAATCTGGATGTGCTGAAAGCAATGGCAAGATATAGAAGATACATATATATAATAGGTATAGCAGTGCTGGCCATTATGGGCTGCACAGGCGAAAACAATGACAGTAAGAAATATGCCCGGCAACCTAAAGATACCGTCCACACCGCAGAGAAGGCGATGGCTGTTTTCGAATACGACCCTGTGCGGGCGCTGGAGATTGTGGACTCAGCGGTCATCGTGGGAAACCTGCCCGACTGGTGGGCAGACTTCTACAGGGCGCGAATCTACAGCAGTACGCAGGTACCGGAACTGCTCGATTCGATGCTTCATGGGGTCAAAGGGGCGGCGGGCGACACGGCACGCGTCATTGCCGAGCGACTGCTCTGTCACGACTCCATCAAGGTAAGTCTGGCCCGTCAGCAAGACGTGCTGGAAGTTCTGGCCTATACCGCCCGCCAGCAGAATGACACGTTGGGCTGGCTGCAGCGTTCGCGCGAGTTGGTGGAGGTGTGCCACGGACAGAGGGCCCAGACCGAGGCTCTGCGCAACGAGGCGGAGGTGGGTGCCGCTCTCTGCTTTCTGGGAAAGGAGACCGAGGGCATGGCACAGATTGACAGTGTGATAGCCCTATTGGACGTGAAGAAGTTCAACGAGCTCGATGCCATGCTCATCGTACTGAAGCGCAAGGTGATGGTGCTGGCCGAGAGGGGGCATTATGCCGAGATGTTGCCGCCGGCCCGCCAGATGCTGGAGCGGCTCAGCGACTACGAGCAGCACTCCGACCGCTATCACGACAGCAGCTACCGTGAGCCTAAGGACTCCACCGACAGGCAGGACTATATTGAGTTCTACCGCTCGAAGGCGCAGAAGTATATCGCCGCTGCCTACGCCGCCATCAGCGAGAGCGGCAGCATGGAGGAGTCCTTCCGCCAGTTGGAGGCCATCGTGCGCAACGCTGCTGCCCGCGAGCACCGCGCCCGCTACCAGGCCATCGAACAGCAGTATGAGACGGAGCGGCAGCGGGCAGAGGCGCGTCGCAACGCATTGATAGCATGGAGCACGGGTGTCATCGGACTGCTGGCCGTCTGCTTCGCCCTGTTCGCCCTCTACAAGCACCATGAGACGCGGCGCAAGAACCGTGCGCTGGTGCGGCAGATTGACGAGGCGATGGCGTATAAAGAAAGGTATGAGGCTCTTTTATCGCCTCAGATTCTGGACACACCAAAGGGTGGAAACGCAGAAGATACTACTGACACCGACCTCTTCGCCCAGATTCACGACACCATCGTCCGCGAGCAACTTTACCTCAACCCCACCTGCGACCGCCAGATGCTCATCGACCGTTTCGGGCTTTCGAAGGAGCGCATTGGTGCCGCCTTTGCCAAGGGCAGCAGCCATCCATCGCTGTCGGCCTATATCAACGACCTGCGGTTGGAACATGCCTACAAGTTGTTGCTTGACCAACCCGGTCTTGACCTTGGGCAAGTGGCGCAGCAGAGTGGTTTCAGCAGCCGGAAATATTTTGGCGACCGCTTCAAGTCGCGCTACGGCATGACTCCTTCCGAGTTCAGGGCTGCCCGGCAATGATGGTCTGACAGCAAGTCATAATATGCCTGAAATTGTCTTCGGACGTCAGAAATGGTCTTTCTGACGTCCGAATCTGTCTGAAACGACGTCCGAATCTGTCTGTGCCCTTGCGGGCGCAGGCATTTTTGTGTACCTTCGCGCCGTAATAACGACAAAAAGGTACGCTTATGCACACATCAACACTCATCCTTCTGCTCACGGGCATCATCGCGGTGCTCGTGGCGCTCGTATGCTTCCTCGTGTGGCGCATGGCCCGCAAGGACGACGAACTGCGCCTCAAGAACCGGGTCATCGTCGACGAGGTGGAGCGCCGCCACCGTGTCATCGACCGCGCCGTCAAGCTCGGCGTCAACCGTGCGGCCCTGCTCATGACCCTGTCAATCATCCAAATAAATTTGAATAGTTACTTATAATGAGAAAGTTTTTCCATTGGATGCTTGCCGCCATCCTCACAATCAGCGGCACAATGACTGTACAGGCGCAGATGATGAAGGCCGCCGACATAGAGAAATATGCTAAAGAGAAATATGGCGACAAGTGGCTCGATGCCGCCAAGAACCTGGCCGAGGAGCTAACGCTCGACAAGAACGAGTCGCTGACCTATCAGCAAGTCATCCTGGCCGAGGGCAAGACGAAGGAGCAACTCTACGTGGCGCTGAACTATTGGGCCACTGCTACCTTCAAAGACCATAATGCCATCACGCTCAACGACAAGGAGGCTGGCTGCATCATCATCTCCTCGACCATCTCTAACATCGTGGAGCATACGGGCACACTGAACAAATACTCCGTCAGCATCACACCCGTCATCCGACTCGACATCAAAGAGGGCCGTGTCCGCGTGACCTATACCGTGCAGAACTACGACATCCTGCGCGACATCTCAGGCGGTTGGCTCAGTCCCGTTGATAAGGACGACAAGACCTTCGGCGACTCGAAACGCAAGAAGGGCGACATGACCAACGCCAGCCTCTACGACGAGCAGTGGGAGATAGCCCGTCACTATCCCTTCGTCCAGAAGGATGCCCAGAAGCGCACCTGCGCCAAGGCCCTGGTGATGACCCACGCCTACTCCAACGCCATCATCGACAAGGTGGAGGAAGCCCTGAAGAACGGCATCGTCGGCAACGAGGATGACGACTGGACGACGGCGGACGGCACGGTGAGTCACTATGCCGACGTCTGGAATCCGACCCACCGCGAACACATGGCCACGGAGATGCGTGGTGTGGCAGCATATATGTCGCCCGGCAACCGCTTCTTCGCTCCCTACTATCGCCACACGACGATAGACGCCTGGGTGACGCAGAACGAGGACACCATCCGGCCGCGCACACGTCTGGCTATGGCCGACGTCTGCGCGGCCTTCGACCACTTCCAGCAGCAGAGAGACCCGTCGAGGCCGCTCGTCATCTCCGGCTTCAGCCAGGGCGGCATGGCGGTGGTGGAACTGCTGAAGCACATCAGCGACGAGACCTACCGGCAGTTGGCCGCTGCTTACGTCCTCGGCTATAAGGTGACCGAGGCCGACATGGCCGTGTGCAGCCACATCCGCCCCGCCCAGGGCGAGACCGACACGGGCGTCACCGTCTGCTACAACACGGTGAAGGACGTGAAGTACATCAAGCCCGTCATCGCCGCGTCCGACGTCTGCATCAATCCCGTGAACTGGCGCACCGATGCCATCCCCGCCACGCTGCACGACACCATCACCATCGCCGTCTCGACGGAACACCACGTCCTCGTGGCCACGGGCTACAGCGCATCGGAATATCCTCCGTACAAGGACCTCATCAACGTGGGCGACATCCACAGTTGCGAGCCGTGGCTCTACAGCGAGTGCCTGGCTAAGAACATCGCCGTCAGGGCCGAAGAATGGAGAAAAAAGCAATAAGATAAAATGAAACAGTTTAAGATTCTTTTTGCATATCTCCTCTGTATATGCCTGTCGGTGTCGTGTAGCGATTCCGACGAGACGATAGTCTATAGTACGCCCCTGCGTACCGTTATCACAGGCATGGACTATGGCGACGGCGTACTGGTGGTGGGCCACAAGAGTCCCGACTGCGATGCCGTGCTGTCTGCGATGACCTACGCCAGCCTGCTGCAGCGCATGGGCATCAACGCCGAGGCCCGCGTGGCGGGGAAGGTTATCTGCGAGCCACGTTATGTGTTGCAAGAGGCCGGCATCGAAGCACCTGCCATCCTGGACGATGCGGCAGGGCAGAACATCATCATGACCGACCACAGTGAGTTCGCACAGGCCGCCAATGGTATGTCGTCGGCCCGTATCCTGCACATCATTGACCACCACGGCACGGGTTCTGTCACCACAGCGCAACCGCTCTTCTATTACGCCTTGCCCGTGGGTTCCACCTGTACCATCATCGCCAGCATGTACGAAGAACTGGGCGAGAAACCCACTGCCACCGAAGCACGGCTGATGCTCTCTGGCATACTCTCCGATACAGACAACCTGACTACGACCACTACCACCGCCACCGACCGACGGCTCTACGAGTGGCTGTTGCAGCAGTCGGATCTCTCCGACGTTGAAACCTACTATGCCGCCATGCGCAAGGCACGTACCTCGTTCGACGGCATGACCGACGAAGACATTCTGTTTTCCGATTACAAGGAGTACGAGATAGAGGGCTACAAAGTAGGCATCGGCAACGTCTTCGCCAGTGACGAGCTGGGCGTGGAGGAGCTTTGCCAGCGCATGCGGCAGATCATGCCCGCCGTCAGGACACAGCAGGACCTTGACATGCTCTTCATGATGCTGGGCGACCGCCAGGCCAACGTGACGCACATCCCCATCTGCGGCGACGGAGCAAGAGAAGCGGCGGAAGCAGGATTCGGGGCGTCTGCCAACTCTGACGGTTGCATCGTCACCACTTATATATCCAGTCGCAAGGCCCAGTTCCTGCCCGCTATCACCGAAGGAATAAGAAAGTCAAACTTTTAATATAATAAGCATCAAGATGAAAAGAAAATACAACAGACCCGCAATGAGGGCGATAGCCCTACGGCAACAACAGCATCTGCTCAGTGGCAGCAGTGGGATAAACGGAGAGATTCCCGGGTATAGAAAGTCGAGCAGCGGCTTCAGCCAGGATGAAGAAGACGAACCATAACGAAAAACCACAACACACACTATGAACAAGAGACGACACTATCTATGGGCGATGCTCGGCAGCATGATACTTGTCGGGCTGACGGCCTGCTCGGGCGATGATGATCAGACGGACAAGCCCGACGACGGCGTGAAGGTGCGCCGTATGACCATCACCCAAACCGACGGGGCGGCAGCACGACAGGCGCTCACCCGCGCCACGCTTACTGAGGATGACGGGCTTTCGGCCTTGTGGACGGCTGGCGACCGTCTGACGTACTGCAATCTGAGCCGCACCAACCCAGAAGATGAAGTTTACAGCGGCCCGCTGACAGCCGTCTCCACAGCCGCTACCTCACCGTTCACGGGCGAAGTGACGTGCAGGACTGGCGACTACCTCGCCGTGGTCTATCCCGCTACTACTTTCGAGACGAACGAGAGTTACACCATCTCGCTCGCAGGACAGGACGGCACATTAGGGACGCTGGCCACGAAATACCACTACGTCTATGGTAAGGCCTACGTCACATCTGTCACCGACAATACGGCCGATGCTACGATGGAGAAGATGAAGAGCCTGCTCACCGTGTGCAAGTTCTCGTTCGTCGATAAGACCACTGGTGCTGCCATTCCCATCAAGACGCTCGCCATCAGTTATGGTGGCAGCGGCTCTGATGCCCGCACTTATCCGCAGACGGCCACGGTGACGCTAAACAGCAACGGCATCTTGGAGCAGTCAGCAGTCCACGCTGCGGGAACAGCATCCACTTCTTCCCTTCTTGTGGACTGTTCCGTGGCTTTCTCCCTTCCTTCGGAGGGGTTGGGGGAGGTTTTTGTCGCCCTACTGCCAACCAGCGGCCAACGCACCTTCAACTTCACCGTCGCCAACAGTAGCGGCACCTATACTGGCACCGCCAAGGCTACGCTCGTCGAGGGCGAATACATCGTGGCCACGGGCCTGAAGCTAACCAAGAATAACTAAAAGACCAACAATATGAAAACAAAACATTTCATTCAGCAGATGGCCGTGACACTCATGATGCTTATGGCCGGTACCTCGCCCACATGGGCGTGGTGGAGCTATGACGAAACCCATGATGACCCAGGAGGCGGCACCTACACCTTCCGTTCCCAGCTATGGGGCTCCAAATTCGACTTCAACGCGGCAAGATATTTCGAGACGCACATGAGTTTCGACATGAATAGCCACTGTTATTATTGGATGTTCGAGTTTATGGCCGTACCTGGGACGAAGCACATTGGCTTTCCTGAGTATCATTACAATGTATCTCTGGTGACAAGCGACAACGTGGTGCATAAGGTGGCCGAATGGAAAAAAGAGGACAACGGAACGAGTATCTCAGACTACAAGGCCACCGACACCACCTGGGGAACTGTCCAGATAGAGAGAATTTCCAAGCTTTCGTTCCCTAATGACGGAAAACTGGTGCTTCAGTTCTTCCCCACAGACCGTTGCTTCGCCGACGGTGTCAAGCGCATTAGGATACAATACAGCTACACGGCATACGACCCGGCCAACCACATGGACATCGATGAAGGTGACACCCAGTTTGAAAAAGATCTCAACACCCAGCTGGCTGACAACGAGCCGCTGCCCAAGCTGACGATAGACTGGGGCGACGACTACACGCTGACCTATCGGGCAAGCGGCGCCGTGAAATATATGTCTGTCCAACAGAAGTACCTGACAAACAGATATTTTGTTGGTGACCCGGAGAGCGATGCCAGACTTGCCAACGCCACCCTGAATCTCGATGATTTCACGGTTACAAGCAACCATGCCGGGGCGTCAGACATCCTGATTACCACTCCTGTCAGACTCAACGGTTATAATTGCGGTGCCTATTTCTATCCGGTAACGGTTAACTATACCCGAATGGCCGAGATTGACCCTGACGGCAGCTCTAACTACAGCTTCAACCTCACACGACCTGAGGAAGAGGTCATCATCGATCCCTTCACACGTCCCCTCACCGTCAACGTTCAGTTCAACAAGTGGCAAAAGCAAAACAAAGTCACCTGGACACGCAACGAGCAGGCCCGAGGCACTACTCGCAACAGATGGATTTACCGCCCCTGCCGCACCGATGGCAAGTGGTATGTCATCCGCTACGAGGACGGACAGGAGGCCACCGAGTACACTGTTGTCGGCGAAATGAATGGTGATGCAACAGACCTGAAAGTAGTAGATACCAATATCGACTACGACAAACTGTACAATTACCGCGTCATCTTCCTGCCCGACATATTGTCAGCCAAATACAAAGACCAACTGGCCAGCGGCATGCTGGCGGCGCAGGGGCGGCTCATTGCCAACTTCTGGATAGAGCAACAGGTGAACACCAAGCTCGAAATGCCCATCACACTGGATCAAGACCGCAGCTACGACGGAGCCGTGCGCCTCGTCTGGGAATACTGCATACAGCCAACGGGTCAGAACTGGACCATCGAGTATAGTCCTGCGGGCGCGAATGCCTGGCGCGTGCTGGACAACAGCATGATGGTCGACCCGGATAAATCTACGGCGAGCTTCGATGCCGAAGGCTCAGTGTGCGACATGATGGACTACCGCGTGAAGACCACCTATATGGATCGCGACTTCTATAGTAACGTTAAATCCTGCAACCTGCCTGCAGGCAGCTACATCAGCGAGGTGAAGGCCTCGACGGGCACGGAGGAGAAGACCGTCATCGTGAAGTGGAAGGTGGCACGGGCCGACGTGACCAACGACATCTACTTCCGTGTGCTGCGCCGTGCCATCGGCACTGAGGAGTGGACCGTGCTGACCGACGAGGTACACGGCACCGCCTCGGAGTACACCTACACCGACGACCGTCCGCTGGCCGGTTCCTACTATGAATACTCCGTGCAGGCCTACGGTGCGAAGTGCGACGAGCAGTTAGTGCAGACCGACGAGGTCATCACCCCCGGCTTCTCGCAGGCCCGCGGCACCATCACCGGCCACATCAGCTACGGCACGGGTACCGCCGTGGCCGGAGCACGGGTGAACCTCATCAAGTCTTCTGCCGACACCGATGCCGACCAGCCGCAGTACCTCTCGCGCTACATTCAGGGCGTGGGCAAGGGCCTGCAGTGGACGGCTGCCGACAAGGAGAAATACGCCAAGGTGCTCAACGGCGACGGTGCCTTCACCATCCAGTTCTGGGCACGGCCACTTGGCGTAAGCGCTGGCGGCACAGAAAAACAAACCATCCTGCGGCTGGGCAACAGATGGGAATTGGGCGTGAGGAGCGACGATGGCGAGAACTTCTACCTAAACCGTGTTGTTCAAAGCGGCACAACCAACTACTCACACCACTTCAACAAGAGGCTACCCTTCAGCAGCACCGACTTCACCCACGTCACCGCCGTCTATGACCACGGCATGCTAACCTGCTATGTGGGCACCGACACGCTGCTGACCTATACGCTGGATGACACTGGGCGTAAGGACTGGGCCAACAACAACGGCCCCACGCTTGCTGTGGGCGGCATTTCGAGTTTATACACGAACATGGGCCAGCCCTTCAACGGCTACATCGACGACATCCGCCTGTGGAACCGCGCCTTGACCAAGGACGAGATTGAGGCCAACTACACCCGCATCCTGGGCGGCACGGAGAACGGCTTGATTCTCTACTGGCCGCTCGACGAGGGCATCAACGTGAAGAGCTACGCCTTCGACATCAGCCGTCAGGACGGCATCTACCAGCTGAACCATCCCGAGGTGGGCGTCAACGCGCAGCCGTCGGCCAGCGTGCCGCAGCGGCTGTCACTCTACGGCATGACCGACGCCGAGGGCGACTATATCATCAAAGGTATACCCTTCCAGCAGGGCGGCACCAACTACAAGCTGGCCCCTGAGCTGGGCATCCACGAGTTCTCGCCCGCCGTGCGCTCCATGTTCGTCAGTCCTACGAGCCTCACGGCCAACAACATCGATTTCGAGGACGTGTCCAGCTTCCCCATGGAGGGCCACATCTACTACGCCGGCACGAACATCCCCGCCGAGGGCATACAAATCTATGTAGACGGCGACTTGCAGTCGGAGGATGGTAAGATTGTGCAGACCGATGCCGACGGCCTTTACCGCGTGTCGGTGCCCATAGGCCAGCACTTCGTTGAAGCCAAGCTCGACGGCCACACGATGGTCAGCGGCGGACGCTTCCCTACTGAGGGCCGCTTCAACTTCGACCGTGCCATGACCTACGACTTTGCCGACTCTACGCTGGTCAACTTCGTGGGCCGTGTGGCTGGTGGCACACGGGCCGACACACTGGCCGTGGGCTTCGGAGCCACGAAGAACAACATCGGCCAGGCCAAGATTACGCTGAAGCTGAGCAACGAGTCGTTCTTGTTCAATACCGATGCCACGCAAAGCCGCACCTGGGCCAGCGACACCACGGCCATACAGAGCACGGCACAGACGGAAACAGGGGACGATGCGAAGTACATCGTCATCGAGACCGACCCGCAGACGGGTGAGTTCTCGGCCCTGCTGCCCCCACTGAAGTACATCGTGAAGAGCATTGAGATTCCCAAGAATGAGGATCTTGAGTTCACCTCCCTGCCGCAGATAGACCTGACCAACGTGCGCAAGGAGATGACCGACTCGCTGAAAGTGCTGACCGAACAGGGCGACAGCGTGTGGAACTACTATAAGTATAACACCAAGATGGTGCAGACCTACTTTGCCAAGCCTGAGGTGGCCCTGTGGCAAGTGAAGGGCGACGGAGCCTTCGGCGAACAGGAACTGAAGGACTATGCCGTGAGCACCACCGAGACCATCGACATCACCGACATCTGGACCCGCGAGGCCGACGGCACGGTGAAGTACACCTACGACTTCCCCGTCTTTGCCCGCAAGAAGCAGTACACGTTCGGGCTCTTCGGCTATGAGGCCTATACCAACAAGGACAGCGGCACAGCCGTCACCGACACCATTCCGCTGAACGGACAGGTGCTGACCATCGCCAACGAGATGAGCGACGAGCAGAGCGTGGTGGCTCGTGTGATAGACCCCACCATGACCGACCTGAAGGCTGGCGACATCTACCAGCTGAAGCGCAATCAGGTGCGCTTGGACAGTCTGGGCCGCAATGAAATCACCTTCACCACCGGCGCGCCCAACGTGACGGCACCCTACACTCGCCAGTTCAGCCTGTCGTTCGAGCGCAACAACCGCACCTACGTAGGCCCCTCGCTGAACGGCATTGTGCTGGGCGAGCTGACCAACGGCAACAACTTCGTGACCGACGGCCCCGAACAGGTGCAGATGGTGCTGCGCGACCCGCCAGGCTCAAAGAGTAAGGCCACCTGGAAGACAGGCACCGTTTATACAAAGACAGACAGTGAGACCAAAGGAGTATATGCCGATGAGACCTTGTCGTTCGACCTCATCTGGGGCGCTGACCTTGACGTTGCTGTCGGTTTGGGTGTTGCCATCATCTCAGGCAGCAAAGCAAAGACAACAGCCGTCGTAGGCGAAAAGGGTTCTGTGGCCTGGCAGTGGAAAGACGAAACGACATGGGCCTATACCACAGCTGAGAACATCGCCACGAGTACGGGTGACAAATATGTGGGGGCCGACGGCGACGTGTTCATCGGCACGTCACACAACTACATCATTGGCACCTGCCGCAAGTTGGGCTTCCACCGCGAGGCCGACGGCATCGTGCTGGGACTGAAGGAGGCCGTGACCATCAATGACAGCATCAGAACCAATTTCGTATATTCTGCACTTGAGATTGAGGAGACCATGATACCCAAGATTCTGGACACCCGTAATGCCCTGCTGGAATACATGGACGAAACCGCTGCCAAAAGCTATGAGAACAAGTCCGACCAGGATGTCTATCTGACATGGCTCACGCCCGACGACCCGAACTATGGTGCGGAGGACACCTACGTCTGGAAATCGGGCATCAATGGCCGCTCACAGAACATGGTGCTGCACTACAACGAGTCGGTACGCCTCTGGCGGGAGCGGCTCGCCGAGAACGAGAAAGACAAAATCGAGGCGTTCAACGGTGGGGACTACTACAAGGAAAACCGCTCTTTTGACGGTGGCACAAGTTATTCCTTTAGTGAACGCCGCGACACGACACATGTTTCCACCACTGTCTTCAACGGCAAAGTAGGCATCATTGGCGAGGTGAAAACCATGTTCAGTATCAACTCTTCTGCAAGTTTCGGCACTAACATCAACTTCAAAACAGAGGTGGGCTACAACAACACCCAGATGTGGGCAGACTCACTCGACAACGTGAAGACCTACGCAGAGTTCGACTACGACCTGGTGGACGGCAACCCTGGCACCGACTTCACCGTCGACATCTACCGCTCACCGCGTGGCTGGGGCGACATCTTCCTGCTGCGCGGCGGACAGAGCTACAACCCCTACGAGGGACTGGAGTACGCCAAGTACTACGAGCCGGAGAAGCAGCACGTCATCTCCTACGGAACGGAGCGGATGGAGCAGCCGGTCATACAGGTCAGCACTGACGGCGGTATATCGGCCAAGAGCGCCACGCTGACCGACATACCGGCTGGCGGCACGGGGCAGTTCACACTGCACCTCACCAACCAGACCACCACCAACCAGAGTTTCGACTTTGTGTATAAGCTCATGGTGCAGGAAAAGGCTAATCCCCACGGACTGGAGGTATTCATGGACGGTGTGGCTGCCGACGGTCGCAGCGTGTTTGTACCTGCCGGCGAGACGGTGAAGAAGACCATCACCGTGCGCCAGACCGACCAGAGCGTGCTCGACTATGAGGGCATCGAGATATGGTTCCTCTCGCAGTACCAGCCCATCAAGATCAACGACAAGTGCGTGCTGAACGTGCACTTCAAGCCCTCGTCATCGGCTGTCGACCTGGCTATCACCGAGCCGGTGCTCAACACCGACAATAAGACGGGCGAGCTACAACTGAAACTGACCAACTTCGACCGCCAGTTCAAGAACCTGAAGAACGTGGGCGTGCAGTATCGCTTCGCTGGTAACACGCAGTGGACCGACCTGCACACCTGGGTCACTGACAAGGCCGACTCGCTCAACACATCCTACGACATGCTGCCCGCCACGGGCGACCTGCGCCTGGCCGTCGACATGTCGAGCGACCTCTCCTACCCCGAGGGTAACTACGAGTTCCGTGGCTTTACCACCACGCCCTACGGCACCGACCTTGTCCATGTTTACAGCGATGCCGTCGCTGTCATCAAGGACATGACGAAGCCCCGCGCCCTCTTCACGCCCTCGCCCTCCAACGGCATCCTCGCATACGGCGACGAGCTGGCCGTGGAGTTCAATGAGGACATCGTGCCCGGCTATGTGGGCGACAAGAATGTCATCGTGACCGCGAAGCTGAATCAGCAGACCGTCAATCATGAGGTGGCGCTGCAGCTGGTGCCTTTCGGCAACAGTCCCCACACGGTGAACCCCGTGTTCCTGAAAGGTGATTTCGCCATGGATTTCTGGCTCTGCTGGCACGACAGCGGCACCATCTTGCACCAGGGCGCCGGAACAGATAACTTCTCGCTGGGCATCGATGACGCTGGCCACATGGTGGCCTCCATCGCCGGCACGAAAGCTGTCAGCCAGGCCACGCTGCCGAAGGACGAGTGGACCTTCTTTGCTCTGAGCTACAAGGCCAGCACCATGACCTTCGACATCCTTGCGCAGTATGGCACCACCAATGTCGACCTATTCCAGAACCAGCCGGTGACGGCACAGGCTGTGCAGGCCATCAACTATGCCGACGACAACCACCTCTACCTCGGTGGCATCTCTGCCGACATGCACGACCTGAGCCTCTACAACATCTGCCGCGACGTGCACGAGGCCGCCGCCACGAAGTATCAGTCGAAGGACAGCTATGTCTACGGCCTGGCCAACTACTGGCCCATGAACGAGGGCCACGGCACCACGGCTGCCGACAGCCGCCACACCCACGACTTCAGCGTGAACGACTCATGGCAGTTGCAGAACCTGAACTATGCCCTGCGCATCGATACGCCCGAGGGTGCCCAGGCAGACATCACGCGTATCAACACCAGCCGGGGCGACAGTTACGCCGTCGAGCTGTGGTATTCGCCCTCGTTGAGCAACGACGAGGTGGTGTTCGAGACCGCCACGCCCACCGTAGATGGCGACCTGCTGCCACAGAGTGCCAAGTTGCGCCTCGGCTTCGACGAGCAACACAACCTTACGCTTGCCTACGGCACGAAGCAGCAGACCGTGGCCTCGCGGGCCGACTTCCCCGACCTCTCGTCAGGCTGGCACCATATAGCCCTGAACGTGGTTCGCGGACAGGCCGCCTCGTTCTACCTCGACGGTCAGCGCACCGCCGTCATCGCCGAGGCCGACGTGCCTAACTTTGAAGGCACCACGCTAACTATTGGCCGTAACAGCAGCATGTCCTTTGTCGACGAACTGCGCATCTGGAAGGCCACGCTCAGCGAGAGCCGTCTGCTCAGCAATATCTACAACGCCATCGACACCGCCGACGTCTACAGCCGCGGCCTCGTGGCTTATTATCCCTTCGAAAAGACAGGCACTGTGAACGGCGTCTCTACCAAAGTCGAGACGTTTGAGAACATGGCCCCTGTTAGTGTGCTCAGCGGTTCCCCCGCTGAGATTGTCAGCCCCGCCTCCATGCTCGTCACTGCTGCCCCGCCCATCAAGAACGCCCCTGACGAGACGCGGCTCATCGCCTCGCCCGTTGCCTCAGAGCGCAAGGTGGTCATCAACCTCACTGGTGCCGGCATCTCGCCCCGCGACATCGAGGGCACCACGCTCAACATCACGCTGGCCGACATCCACGACCTGCACGGCAATACGTCGAACCCCATCAAGTGGACGGCCTACGTGCAGCAGAACACGCTGAAGTGGACCCGCGACTCGGTGAACGTCATCAAGAAGTATGGCGCAGACTATACCTTCGACATCGATATTGAGAACAAGGGCGGACAGACAGAATACTACACCTTATATAATATGCCACAGTGGCTGACGCTGGTGGATAGCGAGCGCAGCGACGATGTGCAGGCATTGAAGACCAAGACGCTGCGCTTCCAAGTGAACCCATTGGTGGCTGTGGGCAACTATGACGTGACCATCGGCCTGCAGGGTAACAACGAGATACTGGAGCCTCTGCGCATCGTGATGAAAGTGAGCGGCGAGAAGCCCCAATGGGCGGTCGACCCGACGAAGTATGACCACCAAATGACCATCATTGGGCAGGTGTATATCGACGGCATCCTCATGGAGAACGAGGAGAGCATGGTGGCTGCCTTCATTGGCAACGAGTGCCGAGGCGTGGCAAACGCCGAGAAGGTGCGTGGTGCGGCATACGTGACACTGAACATCTACGGCAACGACACCAAGGCAAAGGACAAAGACAAAGCCGTAACCTTCCGCATCTGGGATGCCTCGAAGGGGGTAGCCTATACCGATGCCAACATCACGCTACCCGATGCAGCCACCGTTCCCGACGGTTCACCGTCGGGTACCACCATCACCTTCGCCCAAGACCGGCTAATCGGCAACTTCGACACCCCGGCCGTCTGGACGAAGAGCGACAACGTGGAGCAACTCATCCCCATCCACCAGAACTGGAACTGGATAGCCTTCGGCGTGGATCCGCAGTCGCACTACCTCGACCACGTGTTTGCCGACTATGCCGAATGGATGATGATCATCAAGAGCCGCACGGCCTACAACGACTACAACGGTGCGCAGTGGTGGGACGGCACACTCACGGCAGCGAAGGCCAACGAGATGTACAAGCTGAAGATAGACCGCCTGCCCACCACGCAGCAGTCAGAGCCCAACAGTCTGCTCGCCGTATCGGGCCGACAGTTGAAGGATGACGCCGAGCGTGCCGTCACGCTGACGGAGGGCTGGAACTGGATAGCCTACACACCGCTCACGACGATGACCGTAGGCGAGGCGCTGGCCGCTGCCAACCCGCAGCAGGGCGACATCGTGAAGTCGCAGACCGCCGTGGCCATCTACGGCAGTTACGGCTGGGAAGGCAGTCTGAAAGCCCTGGAGGGCGGACGCGGCTATCTGTACTACAGCACTGACGGCCAGACGAAGTCGTTTGTCTATCCGATGGTATCAGCGGCATCAGCTAAGGCACGCATGGCAGCACCACGACGTGCTCCTGAAGGTCTGCGCATTTTCAAGCCTGTCGACTTAGGCCTCTATCCGAACAACATGACAATGGTCATCCAGTTGAAAGATGGCGATGCCGTCGTTGATACCTGTGAAGTGGCCGCATTCATCGGCGACGAGTGCCGCGGTGCCACCCGTGCCAGCGAGAACGGTTTGTACTATCTCGTCATCAGTGGCGAGGGAGCCGGTCAGCCCATAACGCTGCGCACCTGCCTGAACGGTGCCATCATCGACATCGACAACACGCAGCTGTTTGTCAGCGATGACAACATCGGCACGTCGTGGAATCCCTACGTCATCGACCTGCAGAACCTGTCGAACGGAATCACAGTGGTCGATGGTTCTGCCATCGACTCCAACACCGACTGGTGGACGCTTCAAGGCTTCAAGATAGGTCGCAAACCTACGCAGCCCGGTGTGTATATACATAAAGGTGAAAAGGTTACGATTAAGCGAGCGAAGTAAACAACAATCATGCTGAGGGAGCGGACACTGGTCCGTTTCCTCTTTAAAGAAGTGACAATGAAAAAGAAACTATGGATGCTCGCCGCCATCCTTGTAATCATTTGCGGCGTATGCGTTTCTTCTTGCTTCCGTAAAAGCGAGACAAAAACTGTTGTCAACCCGACCGAAAGGCTACGGGTAGGCGACGGAACGTCGGGAATCGACAGCAGCCAGTTCGTAACCATCACCGACGTGGTGCCCGATGTCATCTTGGAGATTCGCTACTTCGGCACGTACAACTTTGTGGGCCAGCGCATCGACGGCTACGAGGAGCCGACGGCATTGCTGACCAAGCAAGCCGCCGACAGTCTGAAGAAGGTGAGCGACGACGTAATGGCTCAGGGCTACCGCCTGAAGATCTACGATGCCTACCGTCCGCAGAAGGGCGTTGACCACTTCGTGCGCTGGGCGCAGGACTTGGAGGACACCCGGATGAAGCCCTACTTCTATCCCGACCTCGACAAGAGTGTGCTCTTCCCCCAGGAATATATCTGCCTGAAGAGCGGTCATACGCGCGGCTCCACCCTCGACCTGACACTGTTCGACATGGCGACAGAGAAGGAACTCGACATGGGCGGCACCTTCGACTGGTTCGGTCCTGAGAGTCACCCCGACTTCTGCGGCAATCCAGAGACGGGCGAATACACGGGCGACAATAGCAAAAGCCCTGCCGAGCCGAAGCGCAGCATCACCGCCGAGCAGTTCGCCCACCGCATGATTCTGCGCCGCGCCATGCTCGCCCACGGCTTCAAGCCCTTCGACACCGAGTGGTGGCACTTCACCCTGAAGGACGAACCGTTCCCCGATACCTACTTCACTTTCCCCGTCAAGCAATTGAGCAAGTAATATGAAACAGATAAGACTATGGATGCTGGCCGCCATCCTCATTACCAGCGGCTCTACAATTCTCACCTCGTGCTCCAGCGAGGACGACCCGGTGACACCTCCGACCGACGAGGTGGAGGCGCAGTTGCAGCGGATGACGCTGCGCGAGAAGGTGGGGCAACTGTTCTATGTGCGCCCCGAGTGTCTCGACACCACCATCCACTTCAACCAGCCCAGCAGCGTCGACGGCAGTACGGACGACATCAGGGCCATCAAGTTGCAGGCCGTCAACGAGACCATGCGCAGCGTGAACGAGAAATACCCCGTGGGCGGCGTCATCCTCTATGCCCACAACATCGAGGACGAGGCACAACTCAAGGCTTTCATCGCCCAGATACGCGCCCTTGGCGGCTCGCCGCTGCTCTGCATCGACGAGGAGGGAGGCCGCGTGGCCCGCATCGCCAACAACGGGAACTTCGCAGTGGAGAAGTTTGAGTCGATGGCGGCCATCGGTGCCACGGGCGATGCACAGAATGCCTACCACTGCGGCAACACCATCGGCACCTATCTGCGCCGCTACGGCTTCGACATCGATTTCGCCCCCGTGGCCGACGTGAACACCAACCCTGAGAACATCGTCATTGGTGCCCGTGCCTTCAGCGACAATCCCGAGGTGGCCGCGCCGATGGTCGTCAGCTATCTGCAGGGGCTGAAGGATGCCGGCGTGACGGGCTGCATCAAGCATTTCCCCGGCCACGGCGACACAAAGGCCGACACGCACTTCGGCTATGCGCAGAGCCTGAAGACGTGGGACGAGATGCTCTCCTGTGAGATGACGACCTTCAAGGCCGGCATCGCGTGGGGCGCGCAGTTGATTATGACGGCCCATATCGCTACGCCCAACGTGACAGGCACGGACATCCCCGCCTCCATGTCGAGCATCATCCTGCAAGACAAGTTGCGCGGCGAACTGGGCTACCAGAACATCATCATCACCGACGCCATGGAGATGGGAGCCATCACCCAGCAATACACCAATGCCGAGGCCGCCGTGGGTACGCTGCTGGCCGGTGCCGACATTGTGCTTGGCCCGCAGAACTTCGTTGGTGCCTTCGATGCCGTCATCAAGGCCGTGGAGGACGGCACGCTCAGCGAGGAGCGCATCAACCAGAGCGTGCGCCGCATACTGAAAATGAAAACAGTTAACAATATGTCTAACAATTAAAACTAGACGACAATGAAAAAGATTATGAACTGGATGCTCGCCGCCATCCTCGTAACCTGCGGCGCAATGAGTGCTGTGGCGCAGACCTCGGACGGGGCCCACTACACCGTAACGAGAATCTCCAACCCCGACTGTGGGGAGCGGCAGGCCGACGGCCTCGTGCCGGGCGGCGACCGTGAGAACAGCTACGCCTGGCGCATGGCCCTGCGCGGCGACGAAATCTACATTGCCACGGCACGCAACATTGCCAGCGCACTGGTGAACATGTATGGCGCAAAGATGGCCAGCGGCCATCTGACGCTGGATGACTTCTGGGCACTGATTGACGCGGTGGACAACGGCGACATACTGCGCAACGATGCCAACGAGGGTGCCAACATCATCAGTTATAACCGAAGGACGGGCGAGTTCCGCGTGGTGTACACCGCTGAGGACGGCATCTATTTCCGCTCGGCTGTCACCTTCGGCGACCATGTCTATTTCGGCTCGTACAGTGCCGACTCCAATGCCGAGCAGTACATTCTGAGGCTCGACAGCGAGGGCGAGTTCACGAAGGTGTTCACCACCCACGGCTCGGTGTCGCTGAGAGCCAACTGTGTCTACGACGACCACCTGTTCTTCGCCGGTGTGGAGGAACGGGAACTGACCGTCGAGGAGATGCTGGAGATGCTCTTCTCGGGCAAGGGCACACCGACCTTCATGGCCGTGCTGCGCAAGTCGGCCGACGACGACACGGTGTGGGAGCGCGTGGCCGACTACCGCGACTTCGGCGACCTGCCTTACGACCAGATCATGTCGTCATGGGCCGGCAGCCCGTTCTGGGAACTGGCGACGCACGCCGGATATATCTATGCCACCGCACCGAGCGCGGCGGGCTTCGTCATCTGGCGCGGTCGTCCCGCCGCCGACGGCGAGCAGGCCAACCCCTACGGATGGCACTGGGAAGAGGTGGCCGGACTGAACAACGGCAAGAACAACCCTGGCCTGAGCAGCGTCACGGGTGGCGAGCCAGGCACCATGCGCTCGCTGATAGGCTCCGTGTTTGAATACCAGGGCAAGCTCTATGCCTACAACTTCGACCATTCCTTCGGCGGCGAGGCGGCGGCTTTCGCCGGCATCATGCAGAAACTTGCCGGGCAGAAAGTGAAGGCCAACGACTACCTGGAATACATCTACAACACGCTGCACAACCCGCAGAAGATTTGGCGACTGGACGACGAGACCGGCCGCTTCGAGGAGTGCCGTGAGTTCACACGCCTCATGGAGGGCACCACCAATGAGTACGTCTGGCGCATGGGCGAATACGACGGACAACTGTACATCGCCACCATGGACGCAGGCATCTTCTACGGCTACCTGACGCAGATGACTAACGGCAGCCTCATCAACATGAGTGCCGAAGAGTTGCAGACGAAGGTGCAGTACCTGGCCAGCGCCATCAGCATCCTTGCAAGGGTGAAGGCCGACAACGTCACGGAAGAACTGCAGACGAAGTTGGAGACGCTGAAAGGGCTGCTCGCCATCCTGCAGCCCGTAGACGGCGAGACCGAGGCGGAAATTGCAGAGAAGATTGGCACGCTCGTGGAAACGGTGAAACTACTCATACAGGCGAGACTTGACGCCATGGACGGCGACACGCTGCTCGACAAACTGCTCATAGAGGCGCTGACGAAAGCCAAGGAGCACATCGAAGACCTGGCCGACAGGATCGACGTGGAGGGTGCCAAGAAATACCTCTACATCAACAACATCGTCAGGAACAGCGAGTGGGGCTTCGATCTCTACCGCACCACCGACGGGGAAAACTTCGAGACCATCACCACCGACGGCATGGGCGACAAGTACAACTACGGCTGTCCGTCGTTTCTCGCCACCGACGAGGGCCTCTATTTCGGCACCTGCAATCCGTTCTACGGCGCACAGCTCTACCTCCTCACCAACCAGCATGCCGACACGTCCGTCACCGACGATGTCGTCACCGGCATCGACAGCCAAGTCGCAAGACGCGACCTCGGCAACAACTATTATACCACCAGCGGGCAGAACCTCAACCATCGGCCCACGGCCAAAGGCATCTATATTCATGGCGGGAAGAAGGTTGTGATTAAATAGCCCCCCCCGGCGGCCACAACAAGAAAGCGTTCTTTGACTTACTGAGACAAACGGATAAAAATCTGAGGGATTCTGCGATAATCTCGCAGAAATGTTGTAACTTTGAGCTTCGCTCGAAGATAGGCTGCATCTCGGAAATACAAAGAAAAACAAGTTTTCCTTTGGTATTTCGCTCGATTTGCACTATCTTTGCAGCGTTTAATTCAAAACGCGAGAAGATATGGCAGAAAAGAAATACAGCCTTTCGCTGGAGCAGTTGAACAATCTGGTGAGCGATGCCGTGGCAACAGCCATCAAGAAACTGGACAACGTGGAAATCATCGACGACACCGCAGCCGAACCCGAAACGGGCAAGACGGCGATTGAGGTGGGCGAGATGGATAGCAAACAATATCAAGAGGCCATGGACACGATGGCACGCAACCGCGGTGCGGGCGACGAGCCGAAGGTGGGCATCTTCTGGTACAACGCCACCCGCAAGGAACTCTACGGCGTGGTGTCGCACAAGTGCACCGACTACCTGAGGCCCAATGCCGGCGGTGGACTGATTACATGCAGCGAGATGCACGAGGACGTGTGGAAGAAGCTGCTGCGCCGCCAGAAGTACCACGGCGACGGCACCGGCCCCTACAAGGGCGAATACCAGATGAAGCCTCGCGGTCGCGTGTTCTACCAGCCTGCCGACGACCAGTATATCATCGCCGTCGGCACGTGGATTGACCAGAGTCCCGAGGCCATCGAGCAGATTATCGACGAGTTCGACCTGCCCCGCGAGAAGACCATCGTCAAGAAGGCTTCCCACTGGGACATCGGCCAGACTTGGGCTTCGACAGATTAGCCCCACCGACATTTCCCCTCAAATAATATCCGCCGAGATTCTCAGAAGAGAGCCTCGGCGGTTTTGTATCCGTCACTGTCTCAGAAGTGCAAAGACGCGCTCCTGCCGTCAGCGCATGGGTTGCGGCCTGAATGTGTGGAAGAGATTGGAATCTAAAAACAAATACAAGAATGAAATGAAACAGACAATGAAACTCTGGATGCTCGCTGCCACCCTCGTTTGCGGCACAAGCATATTTACCTCGTGTACGTCGGACGAGGACGACAATCCCATCGTGCCAGCCGACGAGGTGGAGGCGCAGTTGCAGCGAATGACGCTGCGCGAAAAGGTAGGACAGTTGTTCTACGTGCGGCCCGAGTGCCTCGACACCACCATCCACTTCAACCTGCCCAGCAGCATCGACGGCAGTTCGGACGACATCCGGGAAATCAAGCTGCAGGCCGTGAACGCCACGATGCGGGGCGTGAACGAGAAGTACCCCGTGGGCGGCGTCATCCTCTATGCCCACAACATCGAGGACGAGGCGCAACTCTCGGCCTTCATTTCGCAGATTCGGACCCTGAACGGTGCGCCGCTGCTTTGCATCGACGAGGAGGGTGGCCGCGTGGCACGCATCGCCAACAACGGGAACTTCGACGTGGAGAAGTTCGAGTCGATGGGCGCCATCGGTGCCACGGGCGACGCGCAGAACGCCTACCGCTGCGGCAACACCATCGGCACCTACCTGCACCGCTACGGCTTCGACATCGACTTTGCCCCCGTGGCCGACGTGAACACCAACCCAGAGAACATCGTCATCGGCGCCCGTGCCTTCAGCGACAATCCCGAGGTGGCCGCGCCGATGGTCACGGGCTATCTGCAGGGGCTGAAGGACGCCGGCATCACGGGCTGCATCAAGCACTTCCCCGGCCACGGCGACACCCAGGCCGACACGCACTACGGCTACGCCCAGAGCCTGAAGACGTGGGACGAGATGCTGGCGTGCGAACTGATTACCTTCAAGGCCGGCATCCAGTGGGGCACGCAGTTGATTATGACCGCCCACATCGCCGCGCCCAACGTCACCGGCACGGACGTCCCCGCCACCATGTCGCCCCTCATCCTGCAAGACAAACTGCGCGGTGAGTTGGGCTACCAGAACATCATCGTCACCGACGCGATGGAGATGGGGGCCATCACCCAGCAATACACCAATGCCGAGGCCGCCGTGGGCACCCTGCTGGCCGGCGCCGACATCGTGCTTGGCCCGCAGAACTTCGTTGGCGCCTTCGATGCCGTCATCAAGGCCGTGGAGGACGGCACGCTCACCGAGGAGCGCATCAACCAGAGCGTGCGCCGCATCTTGCGGCTGAAGAAGCAGATAGGACACCAGACTCTACTCTGACAGTCAGAAATAATTAATATACATATAATAAAAGAAATGAGAAAGACAAAGAAACTTTGGATGCTCTCCGCCATTCTCGTTTGTGGCCTGTCGATTGTCACATCATGTTCGTCAGACAACGATGACAACCCGGTAACAGACCCCGACGAACCGCAGCAGTTGGCCGACTACACCATCATCTACTATGGTCACGGCGGCGGCAACCTCGACTTTTGGCTGCTGCAGAACATCGAGCAGTTCTACCAGTCCGCCACCGAGAGCCGACGCAATGTGAGCATCTGCGCACAGTACAAGTTCTCCATCCTGAAGAATATGCAGGAGGCATACGAGGACTACAAGAATGAAATAGACCCCAACGACCCAGTGCATGTAGCGGAACTCGAAGGCATCCAGTCTCTTTACCCGTATGCCGAAAAGACGTGCCGCTTCGCAGTCGGTCAGGAAGCCACGCCAGCAGACATGATGGCCGCCATGACTGGCAATTTCATCGGTCCCGACAATGCCGACATCAGTCGCGCCGACTCGCTCACCAATTTCATCAACTGGGCTGCCCAGACATGCCCTGCCCGCAAGTACATCCTTGTATTGGCCGACCACGGCGATGGCTATCTGCCCCACGAGGAGCTGCCAGCCGACGATGCTGCCGCTGCCCGGCAGACACGTGTCGTGATGAAAGATGACGGGCACGACAAAAAGGCCTTCACCGCCAAGACCCTCAGTCAAGCCCTCAGTCAGACATCGGTGCGTCTCAGTGCGGTCTATTGCGATGCCTGCCTGATGAACTCGGTTGAATATCATTTCGAACTGGCCCCCGTGTCCGACTATCTCGTGCTCTCCACCTTCCTCGTGCCCAGCGCGGGCGGCAACTACACAGAACTGGTGGAAGCCCTTTCAGCCAACCCCGACGACCTGGAGCAGGCCCTGAAACGCTTTGCCAAATTCTGCGTTTCGGCCTGGAACAACGATCCCGAAAACATCTATTGTGACATGAGCATCTATCGCACGGCTGGGATTGATGCCTTCGGTGCCGCACTCAAGACCTTCACCGACTGTCTGATTGATGCCTACCAGAACGGTGGCGACGAGGTACGGGCAAAGATAGACATGGTAACCGCCAATGCCTATCGCGTTGACAACGAGCAGCCTGAATTCGACCTCATGAATTACCTCTTCAGTCTCTACTTTGCACTGCCCGACGTGTTCGGCAATGCAAGCATAACGCTGGCAAAGGTATACAGCGATTACATCGTCCAACAGCAGAACAGCAAATGGCTGAAGGAGAACGGCCACATCGTGTCGCTCAGCGTGCTGCTCGGCTGCCAGGGCCACTACATCTTTATAAAGGATGGCAACAAGGAGAACAATCTCTATCTCTACGATGCCGACGGCAAGAAATACCTGCTGTTGGATGATGACGGTGCGCGAATGGAATTAGGCTCATGGGGTTCCACCCTCGATGCCACCTACGGTCAGTTGCGCTTCGACAATCTCACCGGCTGGAGCCGCTGGCTGAAACTGAACCAGCAGGAGCCCAACCTCGAATATGTCGTAGAACCCTACGACGCAATTTTGTCTGGCAAAAATGGCCGGAAATAAAATTAATGTTTAACTTTGAGCATAATTAAAGGAATTAGCATACAATGAAAACAAAACTATGGATGCTTGCCGCCATCCTCGTAATCTTCTGTGGCGTAGGTATCTACATCTGGTGCAGTGGCGACAACGCCCCATCGGACAGCAGCAGGAAGGAAGTGCGCATCGCCATCGCCTGGCGGGCCGACGCCGACAATGAGTTCTGCACGAACATCGTGGAGGCCTTCCGCGAGGCGGGCGTCACGGTGACGGTGCTGCCGCAGGTGAAGGCCAGCTATCTTGACTACAGTGGCGACGCCGTGGCTGCGACCTGCCTCGATGCCGATGGCATTGGCTATCTGTCGGAGGCCAGCGGCGCACTGGTACGCTCGCGGGGCTATGACGGCTCGAACGCTGCCGAGGTGCTGAGCGGCGTGGACGGCGTCATCTTCACTGGCGGCGAGGACATCGCGCCCACGCTGCTGGCCTCCCCGCAGGACTGGCATCGCATCGAGGCCGAAATAGACTACAACGCTGCCCGCGACGTGTCGGACTTCCTGACCATGACCTATTGTCTGGCCTACGACATACCCCTCATCGGCTTCTGCCGCGGGGCGCAGATGCTGGGCGTGGTCTCCGGGGCTACCATCATTCAGGACATCCCCACATGGTTTGCCCAGCAGGGCCTGTCCTACAACTACGAGCACCGAAGGGAGAAGGCCGAGGGCGAGACCTACCGCGACTATACGCCGCACGACGTCACACTGACGAAGGGTTCTTTGCTGGCCCGCTTCTTCGGCACGACGACGCTCACCGGCTGTCCGTCGTGGCACCATCAGGCCCTGCTGAGCACCAAGGGCACGCCGCTCCGTGTCACAGCCACAACCACCGTGTCGGGCATCGACATGGTGGAAGGCATCGAGCGTACCGACAAACGCTGTGCCATCGGCGTGCAGTTCCACCCCGAGGCCGCCATCGTGAAGCATGTTGGCAAGGACGTGAACAATGCCAACGCCAGAGAGTTCATGGCCTACGATGCAGCCATCCCCCTGTTCCGCACCTTCATAGAAGTGTGCAAAAACGGTAACAACGATGATAACAACAGATGATAAGATGAAGAAAAGACTGCATATTGAGTGGTTCTACTTGAACCGGCTGGATGACGAGTACCCGATGACGGTGCGCATCACGCTGCGGCTCCGCGACGCGGTGGACGAGGGGATGCTGGGCGAGGCGCTGGAGGCTACGCGGCAGCGATACCCGTACCTCTGCGTGCGGCTCGGCGTGGTGCGCGACGATGACCTGTCGGAGCACTACGTGTATGAGGACAATCCCAAGCCGTGGGTGCTCAGCGCGGGGCGGGAGCCGGTGCGGCTGTTCGGCGACGAGGCGGGCGGCCACTTTGTGCGGTGGGCCGCTGACCTCACAGCTACGGAGATGAAGCCCTATTTCTATCCCGACCTCGACAAGAGCGTGCTCTTCGAGCAGGAGTACATTATGGAGAAGAGCGGCCACACGCGCGGCAGCACCGTTGACCTGACGCTCTTCGACATGGCTTCGGAAAAGGAACTCGACATGGGCGGCACCTTCGACTGGTTCGGCCCAGAGAGCCACCCCGACTTCTGCGGCAATCCCGAGACGTGCGAATACACTGGCGATAACAGCAAATCGCCCGCCACGCCGAAGCGCAGCATCACCGAACAGCAGTTCAAGAATCGCATGATTCTGCGCCGCGCCATGCTCGCCCACGGCTTCAAGCCCCTCGACACTGAGTGGTGGCACTTCACGCTGAAGGATGAGCCCTTCCCCGACACCTATTTTACTTTCCCCGTGAAACAGTTAAAATAATCAAAAGATATGATACACATTCATGAAGAGGCGGCACACTGCCTACTGTGCGAGGATGCTCCCTGCACGAAAGCGTGCGAGACTGGCGATGTGGCGCGGGCCATCCGTTCTATCAGGTTTGGCAACGATAAGTATGCCCTACGTTTTGTGGCGAACTCTACCGATGCCGACCTCCAGAGGGCAGAGGATGCCTGTATTCATTACGACCGGCCTATCCGTATCCGTGAGATGCTGAACGCGGTCGGCACGGAGGCCGTCACCACAAACGATGCCAACCCCTCGCTTGCAATTAGTTTCTGCGGCATTGCGTGCGAAAATCCCTTCTTCCTCGCCTCTTCAGCCGTGTGTACCAACTACGATATGGTGGCACGGGCCTTCGATGCCGGTTGGGCGGGTGTCTTTTACAAGACTATCTGCAAGCAGGAAATCCGCGAGGTGTCGCCACGCTTCGATGCCGTGAAGAGTGATGCGCGCTTTGCCGGGTTCCGCAATATGGAGCAATTGTCGGAGAATCCTTACGAGATGGACTTCGACATTCTGCGACGGCTGAAGCGCGACTATCCCACGAAGGTGGTCGTGGCCTCCATCATGGGGCAGTTCGAGGAGGAGTGGGCCGAGCTTGCACAGATGGCCGAGGCCGCAGGTTGCGATGCCGTAGAGCTGAACTTCTCGTGCCCGCAGATGCGTCTTGCGGGCATGGGCAGCGATGTGGGGCAGAACCCAGAACTGGTAACCTTCTATACCGCCTACGTGAAGCGCAGCGTGAAGATACCTGTCATCGCCAAGATGACACCCAACATCACGCAGATTAGCCAACCTGCCGTGGGGGCCTACTTTGCCGGTGCAAACGCTATTTCTGCCATCAACACCATCAAGAGCGTGACGATGAGCCACGAGGCGGAGGTCAGCGGCAAGCAGACACTTTCGGGCTACTCTGGTCGTGCAGTGAAGCCAATCGCCCTGCGCCACATCCTCGAGATGGCGAAAAATCCGATTATGAAGAATGTGCAACTGAGCGGCATTGGCGGCATCGAGACATGGCGCGACGCTCTGGAGTTTATCCAGCTGGGCTGTCGCAACGTGCAGGTGTGTACCGCCGTGATGGAGTACGGCTATCGCATCATCGACGACCTCACGCTGGGACTGCAGACCTATATGCATGAGCATGGCATCGAACGGCTCGATGACCTCGTGGGCTCGGAGCTGAAGAATTTCGTGCTACCCTCCGACCTCGACCGCGACACTATCGTATATCCTAAGATAGACCGTGAGCGTTGCATCGGCTGCGGTCGCTGCTATGTGTCGTGCATGGATGGCGGTCACCAGGCCATCACCTTCGACCACGACACCCGCCAGCCCCGTATCGTCGGCACGAAATGCGTAGGCTGTCACCTCTGCCGACTTGTCTGCCCAATGGGCACCATCAGCCTGACCAAGCGAATCAACAAAAAGAAATAACAATGAACAAAACAAAGAAACTATGGATGCTCGCCGCCATCCTCATGATTTGCGGCGCCATAACGACGCTGACCGCATGCTCCAAGGACGATGACAGCCCCGTCGTCACTCCTGCCACGAAGGAATACTTCATGCAGTGGAATCAGTGCGAGGCACTCACCGCCCTGCAGGACTATGTACAGGACGTTACCAACGCCAACTCCCCCAATTATATTAAGGAGGAAGACCGCATCGCCACGTTCGACATGGACGGTACGTTTGTGGGTGAACTCTATCCCACATATTTCGAGTACAACCTGCTGGAATACCGCGCGTTGGATGACCCCGACTATGAGGCTCCAAAAGACGTGATGGGGACGGCACAGGAGATTCGCGACTTCGTGCGCAATGGCAAGAAACTGCCCGACCACTTCGACATGAAGCACGCCCTGGCCGCCGCCAAGGCATACGCCGGCATGACGCTGGCCGAGTTTGATGCCTACGTGAAGGCATACGCCGCCCAGCCCGCCAACGGTTTTTCGGGCATGACCTACGGCGAGAGTTTCTACAAGCCGATGCTCGAAGTATTCGACTACCTGAAGGACAACGGCTTCACCTGCTACGTGGTTTCGGGCAGTGACCGCTTCATCTGCCGCGCACTGACGGAAAGCATCGGCATCCCCTCCAACCGCGTCATAGGCATGGACGTGAAACTTGTGTCAAGCAGTCAGGGTACGGAAGAGGGCGTCAACTACACGATGGGCCGTGAGGAGAGCATCCTGCGCACCGACGAACTCATCATCAAGAACCTGAAGACCAATAAGGTGAAGCAGATAGCCCAGGAGATTGGCAAGGTGCCGGTGCTGTCGTTCGGCAACAGCGGCGGCGACGCAGCCATGCACAACTATGCGCTCAGTAACCCGAAGTACAAGTCGGCGGCCTTCATGCTCATTGCCGACGACGACCAGCGCGACCATGCCAATCGCGAAAAAGCCCTCACGCTGGGTCAGCAGTGGCGCGAGGCCGGCTACCACGTCATCTCCATGCGCGACGACTTCAAGACCATCTACGGCGAGGACGTGGTAAAGACCGACTTTTTGTTTCCCGTCGATACGAAGCCTCTCACCGAGTGGCAGGCAGGGCGCACCGTCAGTCAGAAGGCTGTGGAAGCTTTCGGCGGAATAGACAAATGTTTCGCAGCCGAACCCATCCCCGACGGCGTGTGGGCGAGGATGCAGGGCAAGACTTATAAGGAAAATCCCTATATCGAGCGCGATGACCTGCGCCACATCCGTGCCCTCCATTGGGACTATGACAACCAGATGCACGTGGGCGAGATGATCGTGAACAAGCAGATTGCTGCCCGTGTGGCTACCATCCTGCGCCAGTTGTTCGATGCGAAATATCCCATCCAGCGGATGCTTCTGCCCGATGTGTACGACGCAGATGATGAGACGCAGATGCGCGACAACAACTCGTCGTCTTTCTGCTACCGCGCTATCGCCGGCACCACAAAACTCTCGAAGCACGCCCGCGGACTGGCCATCGACATCAACACGCTCTACAACCCCTATTACAAGGACCGCGCCGACAGCACCCGCTTCATCCAGCCTGCTACTGCCGAGGCATATTGCGACCGCACGTGGGACTTCCCCTACAAGATAGACCACGACGACCTCTGCTTCCGCCTCTTCACCGAGGCCGGTTTCGAGTGGGGCGGCGACTGGACATCGTGCAAGGACTTCCAGCATTTTGAGTTAATTGAGTAAGTTTATGAAACGAACAAGACTACTGCCACTGGCTGCCATCTTTTTTTGCTGTATCGTGACAGGTTGCAAGCAGAATCCACAAACACCATCGACCGCAGTCCACGAAAAAAGGGAAGTGATTCTCTATGAGAAGAACTTTTCTGGGGTCTATCTTGATGAGAACAACGAGCCGAACCTGAAAATAGTGAAGCATAGTCAGGGTGACATGTATCACATTGAGATTGGCATCTACCGTCTTACCAATCTTGACGACGGCAAGGGCAGGGCTGACTTTGATGTTCTGGAGTTCGTCGCCACCGATGCAAACGGCAACCCCATCGAGGGAGAAATCACCTTTCGGAACGACACCGCAGAAGTCACCTTCACACATTCAACTTGGCCACTGCTGAAGAATGGTTCCAAATTCCACTATGTCCGTCAGAGAGAGGCTAAAGCGGACAAAGAGAAAACCTATCTCAACGCTGTAGAAGAATACCTGACCGATGAAATCAGGCGGCATTATACCGACGGTGACATCTGCATCCCATTCTATACCATCATTGATGTGGATGACAGCAACAGGGATGACATCAAGGTCAAGGGCGATTTCTGGGTGCTGAACTACAATCTTGTGGGCGATACGCTGAAATGCGTCTCGGGCGGAAATTACCCCGGACAGATGCACATACGGCAATCAGGGGATTGCTTTACCGTGATTGCTTTCGACGAAGTAGAGGATGGCTCCCGCTTCATTTCTTCAGCCAAGCGCATCTTTGCCAACAAGTATGCCAAATGGAAGAAAGTTTATTCCGATGAAAAGAGTCGGGAAAAAGTACGTGCTGCCTCTGTCGCTGAATACGTTAAGCGCCACAACCTCAAAGCAACGATGTATCAAGACTATGGCAGTAAAGCCGTCAGGATTTAGTTAACAAATATAATTATCGACATAATCGCTTACGCCTTTGCTCCCAAAGCAGATCTATATCCTTCTTGTATTCCTCCTTGTCGGAGTACAAAAGTTCTATGTAGTCAGCCTTGGTTGCCATATCTTTATCAGGACGACAGAACTCACGGAGCAGGACGTACTTCTGTTTCGTCTCTCGCAACTGGGCATTGTCATGGGCAATAATGCAGGTGAGTACAACGGACACGAACCAGCTGCATAGGAGGATGGTGCGCAACCACCACTTGGTGTAGGGCGATGCCCAGAACAGACGCATATAGTACCAGGGCAGTTGAAAGAACAGATATGCCATCATGCTTTTAGGCTTCGTAGATGGTTCGGGCTTGGCAATGAGTGGCTTGAAGCGTCCATCACCTGTAAAGAATGATTGAAGGGCAGTGGATATGACCGTTGGCTCGATGGATGTTACAACAGTGGTCGTTGGCTGCTGACGTTTGTCGTTCCGCAAGGCATTACGGCAGTCGGTCAGCAGCGACTTGACATCTTCGGGGATGCCCTGCTTATTCTCCACTGTAATCCAGCCTTGGTGTGCTTTCAGATAAGCATCCATCGCATCGGCTACAGACTTATTGAAGTTTACCAAACTGAGCGCATACAGAACTAACTCTTTGTCGCCCATGTTCCATAGTTTCTTGGCTTCAGTAAGATTTCGGTCTTTGATGGCTGTAAGTACGTCATCAAGTTTCTGATAAAGGTTATCGACGTTATATTCCTGCTCGTCTTTGAGCGGTGTCTGTCTGTTTCTTGCCATAGTTATCGTCCTCGTTTACGTGGTTTATACTTATTCTTGTTTTTCTCATCGTCGTCGTCATCGCGCCAGCCACCGGATGCTCCACCTCCACCGCCGCCCGTGGTCGGTACGACGTTAGGCTGCAACAGCACTTCAACAACGGCTTCGCCTATGCTGCTGCCAGACGATGTTCTACCACCTTCCGTGCCAGTTGTCTGCTGCTCTATGTTGCCATCGTCTGCCACTTGCCGTGTACCCCCCGAAGTCTTAGAGAAGTCAAAGAAATCATTGGCATCGCGCCACACCTTCTGTTCCGACTCTTGCGGTATCGGTTGGCGGTATCGGTTGGTCGTGTCATTGACGACATAGGCCATGGCTCGGTCTATCTGGGCGAAGGATAGCGAGCGGTCTATCTTGCTTCCGGCAAAGGTGACGTTCTGCCGTGTGTCCGTGAAGGTCACGCCACGGATGTTTCCGTCTTTGTCCTTCACGAAGTCTAATGCGATGCCCTTAGTGTCAAGCCATCTGCGCAGTTTGTCCCATGTGACGCACTCCTTCATGGCGGCTCTTATTTCATCATAGAGACGGTACTTGACAGCATCCTTACCCTTCAGACGTTCACGCCTCACCTTGTCTTTTCCTTTGCCGAAGGTCAGACCATACTGACGGGTCAATGCCTTGGTGATGGCAGCAGACTTCGTGTAGCTGGTATCGCCCTTGATGCCGTTCCCATCATTATCGACTCGGTTATAGACGATGTGGATATGAGGGTGCGGCTGGTCGAAGTGGCGGAATATCACATACTGGGTGTTCTTGATACCCATCCGTCGCATGTACTCCTTGGCTATCTCGGCAATCTTCTTGTCATCCAGTTTCGCCAGGTCTTCTGGTGAGAAGCTGAGTGATATGTGTCCGACAAACTTGTGGATGGAAGGACGGGCTTTCGCCTGTGCCTTGAAACTGGCAGTGATAGTGGCATTCGATGAGAGGTTCACCCCATAGGATGCTATTATCACCGTATCTTTCTTGATGATGTCATTGGCGTAGTTGACCAGTCCGCCGAAACCTTCACCTGTAGAAATCTGAGCTATCATGTTTACACATCTTTTTTAGGTTTCACTTCGGGTTCTATAATGGCTCTTCTCATGTGGTCACTTCTCACTGAAACGGATGAGTAAGTCATCAACTTTCTTCGCCACATTTCCCACCTCGATTGCCATCTGATGAAAGCCATAGGTGTTCGCTTGTCGTGCCAGCTGGTTTAGGTTATTAGCCATGCCAGACAGAGAGCGAAGCATAGACACCTCTTCCTTTGTGAAGGGTTCACGGACATATCCATTGATGGCCAGCTCATAGACGATGGTTGACAACGGCTGTCCCGTCCTGCGGCTTCGGTTCATCAGCTTGCGATGGTTCGCTTCATCGAAATAGACCTTCACAGGATAGAGGCGCAGCTCGTTCTCTGGCTTCTTAGGGCGACCGCCCTTGCTGTTCTTATCTTTAGGTGTTTGGGAATTCATACGTTGTAAAATGCTGGATGGTACATCTGGTTAATATCGGCTTTCTGAGCCGTGGTTTTGTGGGACGCAAAACCTATACTTGCTCCCCAAACACTCTAATATCATCCTTCGGGTACTGGCTGCATTTTGCTGACAGCACTGTAAAGTGTCTGAAAGGCTATACGCCTGTGGAAGTGGGTATAAGCTTGCGTCCCGTCATGATACTAATGGTTTGCGGATTGCATATCAGCAGACTTTTCAAGAGACGAAGGCTTGTGCCTTTTCTTCTCACGCAGTTCTTCCAGATGGGCATCGAACTCTGCCTGTTCCTGCTCGGAAAGTGTATAAGGCTTGTCGTATGCGCCGCCGCTCTGAATCCATTCCACAAGTTCCTTCTTGAAGAAGTAGAGCTTGTTGCCACGCTTGCGGTATGGGATGCGTCGCTCAGAGGTGAGGGAGTACATCGTGGAGCGTTTCTTGCCAATGAACTGACAGGCCTCGTCCATCGTCATCATCTGGTCATCATCCAGAGTCGGGGATGAACCGTCCGCTTCCTTCTTCTCGTCAAGGCGGCTAATCACATAGTCCACCTTGGTCAGGAGTTCTCCGACTGCCTTGGGCAGCTGGTCGAAGGAGAGATTGTTTTCATTTTGTTCCATGTGAGTTTTTGAATTTTCGATTAAACGTCAATAATATCAATGAGCAAGTGTTTCTTCGTTCTTTACTTCTTCAGAAGTGGCACTTTCACTGGCATCATCCTTCAATGAAATGCGCTCTGATGCGTCACGCTTCAGTTCGTTGACTACCTCTGCATACACCTGTGTTGTGGCAAGGTTGCTGTGGGTAAGCAGCTTGCTTACGGTGTAGATGTCCGTGCCACCAGCTAACTGCAATGTGGCGAAGGTATGACGAAAGCAGTGAAAAGTGATGTGCTTGGTGATGCCAGCAGCCTTTATCCAGTCTTTGAGGTGAGCGGCAACCAGGTTCGGTGTCAGTTTCTTGAATACCTTACCCTCTCCACGCTCACCGCACAGGGCAAGTGCTTCTTCGCTGATGGGCAGGATGGCATCGGTCTTTGTCTTCTTGGTGGTGATGTCGAGCACCCATCCGCCATCGCCCGACTTCTTGATATTCTCCCACTGGAGCAGGATGCAGTCAGAAAGGCGAAGACCTGTCAGGCAGGAGAACAGACCGGCACGGCGTAGCACGTCACTCTTGCACTCTGCCTTTGACAGTGCAACAAGTTCCTCCTTGGTCAGGTACTGCCGCTTGTTGCCGTGTCCCTTAGCCTTGACAAGTTTCTTGGCTATGTTCTCCTTGATATGACCGTCATCGTATGCCATACGAAGAGCGGCTTTCAGCTTTACGAGGTGGTTATTGGCGGTGGTAGGCATCATCGGCTTGCCGTTATGATAGCATTCTGCCGACAAAAGATAATCAACAAACTTCTGGCAATACGCAACATCAAGGTCGCAGAAGCGACACTCGCCACCCGAATATTTGACGAAGTGCTTGTAGGCAGCCTCCCAGTTTGCCTTGTTGGTTGTCTTGTTCATACACAGCTTGAAGTAGTCAAGAAAACTCTCCTGGCCTTTGGAGCGGTCGAGGAAACCGAACTCCTCATTGATGATGGACTCTGTGCGACGGCACTTGATAAGCTCTGCCTTCTGCATGATGCTGCGGTTGTACTCCTGCTGGAACTTCTCAGTGGGGTTGGAATAAATGTATAAGCCCAGATACTCGCGTCTTGACAGACGGCCAGTCTTTGGGTTGCGGATTGGTGGGTAGAAATCGAGATAGAGCGATGTCTGCCCGTTCTTGATGGGTCGCTTCCGCACTGTGACCTTGGTACATAAATTCGTCATGTCTGCTATTTTATATTGTTATTACTTTTGTCTATATTCGGTTGTCCTGTACTGCCCTACATGGGCGGTCTGGACTTCAAGCGATTGCAAAGGTACGTCCTTTGTTTAGGTTGTGCCTAAAATGTTGACCCTCAATGTATCAGATTTAACCTGAGTTAGCGCTTAAGTATGATATTTCGGCAAAAACCATACTCGGAAACAGGTTAATGATTCATTTACATTCATTGTCTTCCTTGATTCCAAAAGGATTGCCAATGTTGGGGTACATCTTTTTCAGATGGCTCTGCAAAGTTACTGACTGCAAAGCTACAATCGGGGTACAATGGCCTGAATCCAGTCGTTTTGAGTCTTGGATTACAGGATTGGTTCTAACCATCGCTGCAAGTAGTACCAACATTAGTAATATCATGACCTTTTTGCCTTAGTGCTGGCACTGGTTTTCTCGGCTTTATTGCGGGCTGCTTCCCAGTCCGCTTTCAGGTAGAGGTTAGCCCTGCCGCCCTTGGTTTTCTTGATACGGACACCATGCGTCTTGGCAAAACGGCGTACTTGCGTCTTCCCCAGACCGTACTTCTGCATGATATCAAAGCAGGTGTAGTATGCTTCCTGCTGTGCCTTGCCTTGTTCCTCGTTATACTTGGCAATGGCTTTTTCGACATCCTTTTTCCTGAAGGCGGTCGTTCCCCAGGCATGGACGGATGTCAACTGATAACGATTGCGTATCTCATACAGGCGACCGTACTTGATGTTGAACTTGCTCATCACCTCAGCCATCGTATAATGGGTTTTGTGGGTAACACCTTCAGGGGCTTTCTCACTGGCTGGTGTCACGCGGCACTTGGCAGTCTTATTTATGCTGCCCGTTTCTGGCTTGGCAGTAGTTATACTCTTCTTCTTTTCCCTTTTGTTATTAAAAGGAAGGGAAGAAGAAGGTAGCACGACATTGCAACCTTGCCCTTGGGCAAAGTCTGTAAGTTCCTGTAAGCTTATGCGTGTCATCCGCTTGCCGAGGTTGACAGCTTTCAGTCTGCCAGAGTTAATAAGCAATCGCACCATCTTTGAGCTGACAGAGATGGCGATGGAGGCATCCTTCACGGACAGAAGGATGTTAGGAATTTGTGAAGTCTGTTTCTTGCCCATATCGAGTAATTTTGTCAAATTCTGCCGTTTTTCGGGGGATGGTCCCTGACGGAAGCCAATTAAGCGGATTTAAGGGGAAATAAGGTGATTTAAGGGAACACACCTACGAACCCTCTGCTCATCCACCCGAGGTACAATGGCGGTACAAAATTACTCTAAAAGAGGCAAACACGCAATAGGCAAAGAATAAGGTTAGTTAAGCGGAGTTAATTGTAGGACAGTGTTTTACGCGATTTGATTTAAGGTTCGTTTCGGTCTGTTTTGACCTAATTTAATCGGTGAAGAATTCATGTGGAATCCACGGCCTCGGTTCTGCAGACATTCCTCTTTCATGTCTTGAACAATGTAGGAGAGCTGTCCTATTACCCGCTCATACTCATCGGATTTCAAGAAGGGAAGTGAGGCCTTAAGTACTGTGCCAGCAGCTTTCTCTTTGTCAGGCTGACTATTCATGTAGCGTTTGACATCGCACTCCTGGCGATCGGAGACTATATCTGCAGACTGTTTTCATCAAGTAGGAATTCATAGATGTTCATATACGTAATTCCTTCATTGTCATGATATCGACTAATCAAGTCTTCGGTTATCACGAATTTTCTGAAACTGTCGTTGATGCTCTTCAGACTTCGTACTTCTTGCTCGCGTTTCTCTTCACTGGGCAGACGTAATGCTGACTGTATGTAATACCGCTGGCTCCCTTGGTTACATACAAAGTCCACTTCCAGTTGCTTCCGCACACTCACGCCATTGGCATCCTTTTCGTTCTTCACTACGACACCGACATCCACACTCATGCCTCGCAACCGAAGTTCATTGTATATTAGATTCTCCATCAAGTGGGTTTCCTCATACTGGCGAAAGTTTATTCTGGCATTGCGCAGCCCTAAATCTGAGAAATAGTATTTGGCAGGCGTATCAATATACCTGCGTCCCTTGATATCGTAACGAACAGACCTTTCAATGAGAAATACATCTTGCAACATGTCAAGATAAGACTTGATGGTTGTATGCGTGATATTACTGTGTTTCACAGTCTGGAAAGTGTTCTCCAACTTTGATGGATTAGTAAGCCCGCCGATGGACGAAGCCACTATGTCTATCAATTCTTCCAAGTCATCATCATTCTTTATCTTGTAACGCTCCTTAATATCAGTCAGATAAGTCTTCTTGAAGAGACCTCTCAAGTATTCTGCCTTACGTTCTATTGTGGGATAATCAAGAATCTTCGGCAGTCCCCCATAAAGCATATATTCCTCCAGCCCTTTTTCCTTGGTGCCCTGATATACAGACATAAACTCACGGAAGCATAGTGGGGCAATCTTTATCTCGTCTCCACGTCCACGGAACTCCGTAATGACATCTGTTGAGAGAAACCTGGAGTTGCTGCCAGTCACATAGACATCAGCATTTTCAATTTTCAGATAACTATTCAGAACGTCTTCAAATTCATTCACATGCTGTACCTCATCAAGCAGTATATAGTACATCTGCTGGTCTGTCATGTGGCTATCTATATAGCGGAGCAACGCATCCGGATTCCGGAGCTCTTTGTTACGACGGTCTTCCAAGTCCACTTTTATGATATGGTCATCAGCTATACCAGCTTCTTTCAAATGTTGACAGAAGAGATTGAAAAGCAGATAAGACTTGCCACAGCGCCTTATGCCTGTCACAACTTTTATCATCCCATTGTGCTTGCTGTCAATGAGTTTCTTCAGATGAATATCTCGTTTTATCACCATCGCTGTTTACTTTTTCTGCGTAAATACACATTTCCTGCTTGCAAAAATAAACAGAATTATTGAAATATCGAAATGTCCACTTACTTTTTTTGCGTAAATACGCATTTTTCGGCAATTCACACCTAACTAACTTGTGCAAATATTAGCAAAGGTTGGTTTCAACATACCCAAATAAAACACCAGCGAGACAAACAAATATTGTTCATCCCGCTGGTGTTTAGATGGTCTAAGCCTAATACGAGGCTCTAATACTCGTCCTCGTTGAAAAAGAAATCTTCTTTGCTGGGATAGTCGGGCCAAATATCTTCGATGCTTTCGTAGATTTCACCCTCGTCTTCTATCTCTTGCAGGTTCTCTATCACTTCCAATGGCGAGCCGGAACGGACGGCGTAGTCGATGAGTTCGTCCTTGGTTGCGGGCCAGGGAGCGTCCTCCAGTTTTGAGGCTAATTCTAGTGTCCAATACATAGTTTTATGATGCGTTTAATGATTTTGGGGCGCAAAAGTACTGCTTTTTTTTGCAAGAGCAATCTTTTTTCATAAATAATTCATGCATTAACGTTTTTTTAGCATTACTAAAGGGTTAGAAAGAATGGATAACCATTTTTTATCACTATCTTTGCAAACCCAAATATACTTTTTAGAAAGAAAATGACAATGAAAAAACACGTACTCCTGCTCGTAGCAGCTGTTTTTGCCGGTCTGATAGCTCAGGCTGAGGTCATTACGCCTTCACAGGCCGTCCGCATTGCTGAGGACTTTCTCGGCGAATCCCTTGCTCCCCAACGGGTGCGTGCCATGCGCCGCACGGCCGCGGCGTCACCGCAGGAGGATGCTCCGTACTACATCATATCGCGCGGCGAAAACAAAGGCTACATCCTGGTGAGCGGCGACGACTGCCAGCCTGCCGTGCTGGGATATACCGACGAGGGTGATTTCGACGAGAACAACCTGTCGCCAGCCTACCGCGACATGCTTGAGTGCTACACCAGCGTGGTGGCCCTGGGACGCGAGGCAGGTTCGCCGACCTATAAGCCGCGGCGTGCCCCGGCCGAGCGCAACACCATCCAGCCCCTCATGAAGAGCCACTGGAACCAGGGCGCTCCGTGGAACATCCTCTGCCCCATCTGCCCAGACAACGGCGAACACGCCGTGGTGGGCTGCGTGGCCACCGCCACGTCGCAGGTGGTCTATTACTTCCGCAAGGACCTGCCCCACCAGCTTCTCTCCACCACGCCAACCTACAAAGGCAGCGGCGACGAGCAATGCGACGTCACCGTCAGCTACCCCAGAGGAACACCCATTGAATACGACCTGATGTTCGACAGCTACAACAACAACGAGCCGCAGGAACTGAAAATGCCCGTTGCCACGCTCTGCTTCACCCTGGGAGCCGCAGCAAGACTGGGCTACTGGCACTCAACCGGCGGATACATCAGCGAGTCCAACAAGGCCATGAAAAGCCACTTCGGACTGGGCGGCACCAACCTGAGCCGTAACGAAATGAACATCGACGACTGGGAGAGCATCATCTACAACAGCCTCGTCGCCCAGAAACCGCTCATCTACTCCGGCTTTACCACCGACGGCAAGAGCGGACACGCCATCAACATCGACGGATACAACGCCCGCAACGGGCTCTGGCACTTCAACTTCGGTTGGGGCGGAGGCGGCGACGGATGGTACACGCTCGACCTCAAGGACGGCGTCAACGGATTCTGCATCTGGCAGGAGATTGTGTATAACATCACGCCTACCCACCCCAACGTCTCGGCCGTCATCCGAGCCGACAGCATCCTCTACCGCCGCGTGAACAACACGGTCTATGTCGACATCACCAACAACGGCACCATCCCCTACAACAACTTCAACCTCTTCCTCCAGACCAGCGAAAAGGCTCCGACGACCTCCAGCTCACCCATCGCCACCAACACCCAGACGTTTGTCTCCCCAGGAGAAACGGTCGCCGTGCCCTTCGAGCTCAAGCCCTCGCTGATTCGCAACTACCACCTCTTCGTCACCGACGCCAACCGTCAGGTGCTTGACCACGCCCCCGTCAGCGTCGAAGAGCCTTCACCTGAGCTGACGCTGCATGCCATCGGCGCCATCGCATCCACCGACACGGTCATGGTAGGAGACGTTGTCTATCGCAAACTCAACAACAACACCATCGACGTCTATGCCGACATCAGCAACAGCGACACCTCCACCGCCGGGCAGCCCTCCGTGAAGTTTATCCTTGAGCAATGGAATCCCGAGACCGGCGAGACGAAATCCTATAAGAACAAGACCATCAATAACACCTCGTACGCTGCCGGCGACCGCAAGAGGATGGAACATACGTTCAACCGCCTCTCACAGGGCCTCTACCTCACCCTCCGCGTTGAAGTAGAAGACATGGGCATTGCCACCTCTGACACGCTGATCCGCTTTGTCGTTGGTGAGAAGTCGCTCGATGTCGCTTCAACCGGCAATGGCGTTGTCACCCTCACCGGCGACTGGGATGCCACGGCCTTCCGCTCCCTGAACGGCGACCCCGCCATCACGGCATACGACCTGCGCGGCATCACGGGCGTCACCGGCAACCTCACCGCTGCCAACCCCAACGCTCTCTTCTACGTCAGCCAGCCCGTCGAGGGGGCTAACATCGTCTGCAATGGCCACTGCGCCGACCTGCAGCTCGTGCCGGGCTACGACTTCCGCCCTCTCGAGCCGTTCCAGGCCGGCAAGGCGCAGTACACGCCCGAATTCATCCCCAGCGTCCAGCAGACCCTTATCCTGCCCTTCACCTGCCAACGCCCGACGGAGTACATCTGCCGCTACATTTCCGAAGTCGGCAAGTCGTACTTCACCGAAGCCACGAATGTGGATGTCCTTGAGGCCGCTACTCCTTATATGATACAGACCAGCGCCACGGCTTCGAAACCGTTCGTTGGACGCAATGTCACCATCAGCCTCGATGCCGACACGGCCGTCACCCTGCCCTTCATCGGCACCTTCACGGCCCAGCGTCCTTATCCCTTCAAGCCCGAGAATGCCCGCTACATCCTCTCGCTCGACACCGACCCCACGGCCACTACCCAGTACTTCAACTCGCAGGACACCAACTACGTGGCTGCTCCGTTCACCTTCGTCCTCACCTCTGATTCAAAGAAGGTACGCGCCACCGTGAACGAGACGCTCGAGAAAGCCTACCGCAAGCTGGCTCAGGCCATCAACGATGCTCAGACTCTCTACGACACCCATCACGCCGTCATCCGCGACAGCGCTAACATCCAGATGAGCACTATGCTTGCTGAGGGTCGTGCCGTCTGGAAGACTATGGAACTTGAGGCAACGGAAGTTAACAGCCTCACCAAAGCGCTCAACGCGTTCTGTGAAACCTACCCCCTGATGGTCGGAATCGTCACCGAACCGGTTGATTTCACGGCATTCATCACCAATCCATCCTTTGAACTCAACAACAAGAACGGGTGGAAGAGCGACGCCCACTCTGTCGTTCGCAACACGTCCAACATCGCCACCTTCATCGCCCGAGGCCAAGGCAACTACTTCCTCCACAACAACAGCCAGGGCAAGTCCACCCGTATATCCCAGACCATCACCGGACTGCTCACGGGCTGGTACCGCTTTACAGCCATGACCGGCACCGACGAGGGAGGTGTCGTCAATCTCTTCGCAGGCAATGACACCGTCCAGGTTCCTGCTTCCGAGCTTGGCAAATACTACCTCACCGAGGCTGTCATCGACAGCATCTGGGTCGAAAATGGCGAGCTTACCATCGGCGTAGCCGAAGGCGACACGTGGTATAAGTGCGACAATTTCCACCTTCTCTACCTCGGCGACCCCAATTATCAGCCCACCGGCATCCACACACCGTCCATCGAGCCCTCTGTTTCAGGGGAAACGGTGGAGCCCAAGCGTCAGGGACTCTTCGACCTCATGGGCCGTCCCGTTGCATCGCCTGACGACATGATGCCCGGAGTCATCTACATCTACAACGGCCGAAAAGTCATGCGGACAGAATAAAGCCGAAACCATCGGGCGAGCCAGAACATCCGGCTCGCCCGATAGCATAAATGCGAAGGGAGGGGTTCCGTCTAAGAAACTCCTCCCTTCTCGTACTCGAAGTGGGACTTGAACCCACACGCCCATCACTGGGCAAGGGATTTTAAGTCCCTCGTGTCTACCGATTCCACCATTCGAGCATCGTTTCGCCTGCAAAGGTAGTGACAAAAATGCGAGTAAGCAAGAGCAAAGAGAAAAATTTTCTCTTTGCCGAGCGAAAGCATTTTAGGCCAAAGGCCAAGCTGAGAGAAAAACCAAATTTATTTGAGTTTTTCCGAAGCGCCGCCTACCTAAAAGCCCCCAAAGGGGATTAAAGGTAGTGACAAAAATGCGAGTAAGCAAAAGCAAAGAGAAAAATTTTCTCTTTGCCGAGCGAAAGCATTTTAGGCCAAAGGCCAAGCTGAGAGAAAAACCAAATTTATTTGAGTTTTTAACTTCGTTTTCGTCCGTCACGACTCGGCAAAGTTCAAACTAGTTTGACTTTGCGCTCGCTGTTCCGTCCGTTCCGAAGCGCAGCCTACTCTTTCGGTCATGTGAATTCTAACCTTTCAAAACCACTTTCAGAAATGAGAAATCCATGGGCTTGGAACTGAAAATCCAAGGGCTTGGAACTGCAGATCCAAGGGCTTGGATTTTGTTTTTACTCCTACAATTTTTGCTTAGTTGTGGACGAAAAGAGTGCTGACGGACGATTGGGTGACGCGATAGCGATAGAGGGGACGGCCTTCGCCCTCGATGACAAGACCGCCGTTGTTGAGGTCATAGACGTTGCCGCACTTCGCGCAAGTGGCATTGCCCTGAACATTGACGCTGAGACGGGAGGATGATTTGTCGCAGGCGGGGCAGGCTAAGTCGTAGGCATAGACGGACATGCCGTCGCCAAAATAGGGTTTCCCGAGAATCAGGCCGCCAAGACCGAAGGAGAAGGAACGAATCTCGACTTCGGAGAGCGGCACTTCGACCGACTTGCCCAACGAAGGGGTATGAACTGTGCACGAGGTGCTGCCCGTCTTTTTCCGCACGGTGATGAACTGGCCCATGCTATTGACGGCGTTATAGGGTGAATTGGTGATGTCGCACGAGAACGACACGCGATACTGGGTGCAGAATTCCTTATACTCCTGCGTGCAGCCCATGAGGCTGACGAGGGAAAGCGAGAGGAGCAGTATGCGAGCTATCTGTTGTTTCTTCATATTTCTATACCTTGGTTCGGCAAAGGTAGGAAAAGGTTTTGAGGCGGCAAAGAAGTGGAGGGAAAAAATGGAGAGCGCAGCCCCAGGGGACTGCGCTCTCTGCGTTTGGACTGACGGAACGGGTGTTCCGCAGCGTTGTTACTTCACAAGGGAGCTTCTCTTACTTCACGAGAACCTTCTCAACCTTGATGGTGCCGTCGCTCATCACGCTCTTGACGACGTTGACGCCCTGAGCGGGTTCAGCGATTTCAGCGCCATTGGCGTTGTAGTAGGTGCGGCTTACGACCTCAGCAGCAACGCTGTTGATGCCAGTCGTGCCTTCCTCGCCGTTGATGGCCTCACCCTCGGTGGAGTAGTAGGTCAGGGTGACGCCGCCGAGCATCAGCCAGCAGTCGCCCTTCCAAGTGGGCTGGGTGACGGAGATGTCGAGCTTGCCGTCCTCGCCGACATAAGCATAGACCTCGTTGAGGTACTTGCCTTCGTCGAAGCAGGCCTTGGACTCGTTCATCCAGTTCGGGTAGATGCCGTCGCCAGCTTCGTTGATGGTAGCTTCAGCACCAACGGGCTTGATACGGACCTCGTTGCCGTTGGCAGCAAGGAATGCGGTGGACATCACGTAGCCGTTGTTGTACCATTCGACGTTCTTTACACGCTCGCCATCGATACGGAAGAAGCCATAGATGCCGACCTTGTAGAGACCAGGCTGCAGGCCTTCGACAGTCTGTGCGAGCGTGCCGCAACCCTGCCATGTCTCGGTGCCGTTCTCGTTAGTGGTGATGCCACCACCGCGATAGAGCAGACCCGTCCAGGTCCAGCCTTCGTTGCTGCCCACGAGGGAAGCGCTCTGAACCTTATCGGTAGCGTCGCTCTGGAAGAGAGTAGCGATGTCGTCAACGCCAGCAGCCTGCATAGCAGCAGCCTTCTCGGCGTCGAAGCGGTCAGCTATCATCTTCTCGTACTCAGCAGCCGAGAGGAGCTTGAAGCGGAGAGCCGTAGCTTCCGTGCCATGCACGCCAAGGCCGAAGAGGGGCTTCGTGTTCTCGTTGTCCTCGATAGCGAGGTAACCGGCAGCCGTGTTCTTGAAGATGTAGTCACCACCTGCGTACTCGTACACAAGGTCACCCTCGCTGGTCTGGTCGACATAGGTGCCGCCATCGGTGCCGTTGGTGAGGCTGATGTGGCAATCCTGCCAATCCATAGCGCTGAGCCATGTCAGACCGGCAGCGGGAGTGGAGACGACGAACGGCAGACCGAAGTCGCCCAGAGCAGCCTGGGTGCCCCAAGCAGCGCCGCGGCTCAGGAACTTGCCGCTCTCCTTATTATATAAGTAGTAGGTGCCATCGGCGATGGGGAACACGCCGCGGAGCAGGTTCTTGCGAGCCTCGCGGAGCTCATCCTTCGTAGCAACAGGATTGTCGAGAACTGTCTTAGCCTCAGCAACAGCGGCCAGCACTTCGTCGTAACCGGCGTTCTTGGTCACCTTGGAGATACCGAACTCGGAGAAGGTGAAGAAGATGGTGCTGTTGTTGGTCTTCGTGATGTCGAAGCGATAGAAGTCGTAAGCCTGGTCGGCGGAGATGAGGCCAGAGACATAGCTGTCAGTACCGGCCACGGTGGGCAGGTTATCTGCAGCCTGAGTCAGCGTACGAACCTCAGCCCAGTTCTCACCGTCGTTGGAGCCCTTGATGACAATCTCGGTCGGACGGTTGTTGTTGTTGTTCATACGACGGTTGTAGTTGATGGCGAAGTCGGTGAGACCATTGCCCTCGCCCAGGTTGACCTGGAGGAAGTGGGTGTCAGTGACCTTGCCGTGCCAGTCGCTGTGGAAGAAGGTGTTGACATCACCATCGAGCATGTACTCGGGATGCTGGCCTTCAGCCTCGTCGGGAGCGTTGCTCCAGAGGTAGCCGGCAGCAGCCTCGTCATCGGTCTGGAGGGTAACAGCCTCGAAGTTCAGATAGTCCTTAGCCTTGTTCTGGGCAACAGCGATGGCATCCTCAAGAGCCTGTCTGGTGGTCTCGTCAAGAATCTGCCAGTAAGCATACTTGTCGGGGGTGCTCACAACGTCAACAACGGTGTTGTCGGCATTGGTAGCCAGATAGCCTTCGAGGGTCTTGGAGGCATCGGAGTTGGAAACAGCCTCAACCTTGATGGTATAGACGTACTGGGCGTCATCCTGCGTCTTGACACGCTCGAACTTCAGGTTCGTGGTAGCCTGATTGGTGATATCTACAAAGAAGCCACTGCCGGCGTCCCAACCGAATACGTTACTGGGATACTTGTTGGTGACAATCTTGTAGAGGCCTTCCTCGTTAGCCGTGAGGGTGAAGCGGAGACCGCTCTCGGCGCGGCTGGCCTGAGTGTCCCAAGCGTTGCCCTGGTTCAGGAAGCTCTTGGTCTCGGGGTTGTAGAAAGCCCAGAAGCCACCGTCGGCAACAACGTCGCCAACGAAGGGAGACTCAACATTGGGAGCGAGGGCGTCCTTGACGTTCTGCTCGAGGTCAGCGGAAGCGTTCTTGATGTCTTCGTCAGAAGCGGTCGGGTCGTTGAGGACAGCCTCAGCAGCGGCGATAGCCTCTTCGATGGCAGCCTGCTGTGCCTCGTTGGGAGTCTCAGCAGCACCGATGGCGAACTCAGAGAAGGTGAAGAACAGCGAGTTGCTGGAACCGCTGCGAGCCTCGTTGTTGGTGTGGGTCACCGTGAAGCGGAAGTAGCGGTAAGCCTGGTCGGCCGTGATGACGGGCGAGGCGTAGCTGTCGTCGCCAGACTCGGTGGGCAGAGCGTCAGCTTCCTGCGTCAGCGTGCGGATGTCGTTCCAGGTCTCCTTGTCGTTCGAACCGGCGATGACGATTTCCGTCGGACGGTTGTTGTTGTTGTTCATACGACGGGTGTAGTTGATGACGAATTCCTTCATCGACTCACCTTCGCCGAGGTCAACAGCCAGGTAGTGATACTCGTCGCTGGCGGCACTCCAAGCGGTGTGGAAGAAGGTGTTGGTGTTACCGTCGATCAGGTTGGCGATAGCGCCTTCGCTGGGCTCCTGGGCGTTGGTCCAGATGTAGCCGGCAGCAGCCTCGTCGGTGGTCTGGAGGACAACCTTACCGGCAGCCTTAGCACGGGCGGCGGCGATGGTCTCCTCGAGAGCCATACGCTTGGTGTCGTCGATAACCTGCCAGAGAGCATACTCGTCGATGTAGTCCTGAACGTACACAACGGTGTTCTCAGGATCGGCGTTGGTGCTCAGATAGCCTTCGAGCTTCAGCTCATCACCTACATAGGAGAAGGCCTTGATGGTGTAAACCACGCGGTCGCTGTTCTCAACGACGCTGGCGGGCTCAAAGGCGAAGAAGGTCTTGGCCTGCTGGTTGATGTCAACATAGAAGCCGCTGCCGTTGTCCCAGCCGAAGTGACGATCGGGATAGACGCAGGTGACAATCTTGTAGAGGCCGTCCTCCTGCTTGGTGAGGTTGAAGCGGAGGCCAGCGGCGTCGCGGGTAGCCTGGGTGCCCCAAGCGTTGCCCATAGCCAGGAAGCTCTCGGTGGTGGGGTTGTAGAGACGAGCGATGAAGTCGCCGACCTCGTTACCAGCCCAAGGAGAAGCAACGGTGTAGGTGAAGCTCTCAACGGTGATAGCCTTCACCACGACAGCAGCCGTGGAAGCATCGGTACGGGTGATGATGACGGCAGCAGAACCGACGGCCTCATCGGGGATGATGACCTTGGTCTGGGTGCCGGTGATCTCCTGCTCATACTCGAAGCCGTTGCTGAACACGAAGTGCAGGCCACCGCCGGCGGCAGCAGTCGTGAACACCATGACGTCGCCCTTCGTGAGCACCTTGTCGAGCGTGACCAGAGCGTGGCCAGCCTCGGCAGAAGCGGAGAGGTCGTTCAGGTTCTGAGCATAGCCGTTGAGCGTGAGGCCGTCGGCAGCAAGCTCGTCGCCCTTACCGTTGACATAGGTGAGGTGACCACCAATGGTAGCCACATCGGGGAGCCACAGCAGCTTGGTCTCGCCATTGGCGCCGACGCCCTCTTCGGGCTGAGCGGTCTGGCCCTTGAGAGCGATCTCGCTGTACTGCATGACGCCCGAGCCCTTGTTGGCGGAGACGGTGTAGCGGAAGTACTTGTAAGCTTCCTTGGCACCGGCGATGTTGAAGTCATACGGGGTGAAGTTGGTAGCGCCCAGCACCTGGTCGTTCTTAACCTCGGTGATGACAGCCCAGTTCTCCAGGTCGTTGGAGCCTTCGATGGTCCAGTCCTTGGGGTTGCGGCCGGGGTCGCCCTTCGTGTCGTTAGCGGTGGCGATGGTGTAGCCCGTCAGGTAGATGGGCACAGAAGCCTCGATGACAACGACGCTGGGGATGACGTTGGTGCAGAACTTGGTGTTGAAGTTGCCGTCGCACACCTTGTCCCAACCTTCGCCACCGAAGCCGGCGGTACCGTCAATGGCCGTGAAGGTGAGGGGGTTCTCCTTCACACCGTTGAGGTGAAGTTCGCTGTACTGCATGTAGGCACCTGCATCCTGCGTAGCCTTCACGGTGAAGCGGAAGTAGGTGAATGCCTCGATGGACTTGGCGTCGAAGTCGAACGGAGTGAAGTTCACATCCTGCAGGACTTCGTCGTCCTTAACCTCGGTGATGAGGGTCCAATGATACTTGTCCGTGGAGCCTTCCAGCGTCCAGTCCTTAGGATTACGGCCTTTGTACGCCTCGTTGTCGTTGGCCGTGATGATGGTGTAGCCATTGAGGTAAACGGGCTCCGAAGCCTTGATGACAACCCAGTTGGGTTTGTCGCCGGTTCCGAACTTCGTGCCCACATTGCCGTCGCAAGCATCGGCGAAACCTTCGTTTCCGTTCTTGCTACCGTCAATGGCGGTGTACGTGATGCCAGTAGTCTCATCGACCCACTCAGCCTTCACACTCATGCTGGGCACCAGCAGGGCTGCTGCCAACAAAAGTGCACTTAATCTTGATTTTCTCATGATGTAAGTTTTTAAGTTAAACATAAATTAATTAATTGATAATTTGGTTAATAATGATTTTTTCGATTTGTTGATTCGATTCGTTTGGACTTGTTTTTACTTTGTTTTTAAATGTTATACACTATTTTTAGCGTGCAAATATATGGACTTTTGCGCACACGTACAAATTTTTTTTAAAAAAAATGCACTTCTACGAAAAAGACGCCCCTTCGTCTGTTTCGTCACTCTCCGGCCATCGGGTTCCGGCATCTGTTTGCTCCCCGAAGCGCACTTCCGGAAAAAGCGCCTCTTTGCTGCGCCACTATTTCAAGCAAAAACAAACCAAACGCCGTTCTTTTCATCAAACTCGGGAAGAAAGGCAAAAAATCAAAAACCGCCCTTTTCATCGGGAAAAAATCCATTAACAGGATTCAAAAATCGCCCTTTTCATCGGGGAAAAAGGATTGTCAAGAAGAAACCTGGATTATTTCGTCTAACGTTAAAAGTAGGCTTCCGTGAGCGGTTTTCTTTTCAACCCGTCACAACTTTCTCGGCAAGACGCACTACGTTGTGTCGCCAGCCCACTACGCTAATTTTATAACCCACTACGCTACGGAGCCAGCCCACTACGCTACGACGACAGCCCACTACGTTGAGCGTTCAAAGCCCTGCGTTTGTGACGGGTTGAAAAGAAAACCGCTCACGAAACGACAGTTTGTTATAGGAACAGGCGAAGAGCCACCCGTCACAGGCCTGTTTTTTTCACTTATTTTTATTATAAAAGTTTAAAGTTTGTAATCGGCTTTGCAGTTTCGAAAATCCGTTGTAACTTCGCGCCAAATTTGTGTGTCTATGAAAAATCTGGAAAAAATCTTTGCCGAAAAGCTGTTGCGCATCAAGGCCATTAAGCTCCAGCCCGCCAACCCCTTCACGTGGGCCTCGGGATGGGTGTCACCCTTCTATTGCGACAACCGTAAAACACTGTCTTACCCCACGTTGCGCTCGTTCGTGAAAATCGAACTTGCCCGCATCATCCAGGAGAAATTCAGCGTCGTCGATGCCATTGCCGGCGTTGCCACAGGTGCCATTCCCCAGGGAGCGCTCGTCGCCGACCTGCTGAACCTGCCGTTTGTGTATGTCCGCTCCACGCCTAAGGACCACGGGCTCGAGAACCTCATCGAGGGCGAGCTCCGTCCCGGCATGAAGGTGGTGGTGGTGGAAGACCTCGTCTCCACCGGCAAGAGCAGCCTCAAGGCCGTCGATGCCATCCGCCAGAACGGCTGCGACGTCATCGGCATGGTTGCCTCGTTCACCTACGGCTTCGACGTGGCCGAAAAGGCCTTCAAGAAAGAGAAGGTCGAGCTCGTCACCCTCACCAACTACGACGCCGTGCTCGACGTGGCGTTGCAGACGGGCTACATCGACGAGAGCGAGCTGCCCCTCCTGCACGAATGGCGGAAAGACCCCGCCCACTGGGAGGTGAAAGGCTAAGAAAAACAGAGATTTGAAGTTAACAGACTAAAGATGAGTTTACAGTTTGAAAGCGGAATCAAGCAGATTCCCTACAGCCAGCAACGCGTGTTCAATAAGCTATCGGATTTCACCCTGCTCAAGGAGTACGAAGACCGTCTGAGCGAGATTCCCTCCGACACCGTCAAGGTGGAAGACCTGCGTTTCAATACCGACAGCGTGTCGTGCCGCGTCTCACCGCTGGGGAGCCTCGACCTCCACATCATCGAACGCGAAGAGCCGAAGTGCATCAAGTACGAAGCCACCACCTCGCCCATCCCCCTCACCATCTGGGCACAGATCCTACCCACGGGCGACGAGTCGTGCAAGCTGAAGATGACCCTCGGCACCGAGCTCAACTTCCTGCTCAAGGGCATGCTCCAGAAACCCCTCCAGGAAGTCATAGAGAAGTTGGCCGACGCGCTGGCCGTCATGCCATATTAATTTGGACATCAAGCATCATGCAGCAAAGATGGTGAAAAGAAACCTACTGACACTAACCCTTCTGGCGCTTGGCGCCTCCATGTTGACAGCCTGTCTCGGAAAGAGCGACGACACCGAACTGTCGTCCGAGTGCGCCCTGCTCACCTTCTCCATCGGAGACATCAAGACGCACAAGGTCATCACCCGCGACGACGGGACGGACTCGACCTACACCATCGCTACCGCCACGAGCCATTACGTCTTCACCATCGACCAGGTGAACGGTCTGGTCTATAACACCGACTCCATCCCCTTCGGCGTTCAGACCGCACAGGTGCCCGTTAGCAGCACATCGTCCACCTCGTCCACCATCTATTATGACAAGGAAGGGGTGCGCACCACCTTCACTTCGGGCGACACGCTCAACCTCACGCAGCCGCTCGTCTTTACCGTCGTCTCGGAAGACAAGAAGTTCAGCCGCGACTACACCATCACCCTCAACGCCCACCAGGTCAATCCCGACGAAAGCTCGTGGCACCGGGTGACGGGTCCGGTTGACCTGCAGCAGATGAAGCCCGACGTCAGCTCCGTCGAAGCCGACTTCCTCGCGGCCCACACGGCCGACCATCTGTTTGCCTTCAGCTACCCGCTGAGCACCAATCCCTCCATCATGCGCAACCTCGTCGTCTGCTACGACGATGCCTCCACCGACTCCCTCGCCCACGTGTGGACCCGCCTGTCCAACGAGCAGACGTGGAGGGAGATGGCCCCCTCGGCCGACAACCCCTACGGCTGTCCCCTGCTTGAGCACCTGATGATTATCCGCTACAACGGCGACCTCTATGCCTTCGGCGGACAGAGCAAGGGAGGCCGCACGCCCTCCGTGCAGGGCTTTGAGCGCATGTTCGTCTCTGTCGACAACGGCATCACCTGGCGCAGCCACAAGAACAAGCTCTCCCTGCCTGAAGAACTCCTTGGCTACAACGGCGCATTCGATGCTGCCGTTGACGGGAACAACTTCCTCTGGATTGAGCTCGCAGACGGCACCCTCTGGAAAGGCAAGCAGAGCGGACTGTAAGAGGAATGAAGAATGAAAAATGAAGAATGAAGAATAGAATGACACATAGACAGCCCCTTTCAGCTGCAGGCAACGACGCCCGCAGAGGGTCGGTCTGTGCCGCATTTTTCATCCTTCTGCTTCTATCCCTCCCCCCCCGGCCCCTTGCCGCCCAGGAGACGGAGGAGTACAACATGGAGGTGGGCGCCTGGGGCGGCGGATGCTTCTACATGGGCGACGCCAACGTCACCACCCCCTTCAAAAGCATGGCGGAGACCGCCGGAGTGCTGACACGCTATAACCTCAACCCCCGCATGGTCGTCAAGGGCGGACTGGGCTACGGCCACCTCACCGGCACCACAGACGGGCTGCCCAACTACTACCCCAACGGCGAGTCGGCCACCTTCGACCGCCGCATCTTCGACTTCAGCGCCCATTTCGAGTACAACTTCTTCGCCTACGGCACCCAGGGCTACAAGGACAGCCACCGCTTCACCCCCTACCTGCTTGCCGGCGCAGGCATCACCTTCGCCCCCAAGCCAGCCGAGCACGTCGTCGCCCTCCACATCCCCGTCGGCATCGGCGTCAAGTACAAGCTGGCTCACCGCCTCAACGTCGGCGCCGAATGGACGTTCCGCTTCACCTCGACCGACAAGCTCGACGTCAGCAACCCCCAAGGACTACAACTTAACGACCCATATCACATCACCAGCACCGGCCTGAAGAACAAGGACACCTACTCCTTCGTCGTGGCCTACATCAGCTACGACATCTTCGCCAAAGAGTGCGACTGTAACGATTAAGACTATGTACAAAGAGAAAATAGACATGACACGCCTGCCTCAGCACATTGCCATCATCATGGACGGCAACGGCCGCTGGGCAAAGCTGCACGGCAAGAAGCGGAGCGACGGACACTTCGCCGGCGCCCAGGCCCTCTTCGACACCATGGTCGCTGCCTGTAACCTCGGCATCAAGTACACCACCGTCTATGCTTTCAGCACCGAAAACTGGAACCGCCCCGACGAAGAGGTGGAAGGCCTGATGTCCCTCCTGTTTGCGAAACTCGACATCAACGTCTTCATGGACAACGACGTCCGCTTCTGCGTCATCGGCAACACCAGCCGTCTCCCCCAAGACGTGCAGGAGCGCATGAACTATTGCCTGGAGCAGTCGGCAAACAACAAGAGAGGGACGCTCACCGTTGCCCTGTCCTACTCCAGCAAATGGGAGATCATCGAAGCCACGAAGAAGATAGCCCGCCGTGTGCAGGAAGGCACGCTCCGCATTGAGGACATCGACGACAAGACCATCGACGCCTCGCTCAACACCTCGTTCCTCCCCGACCCCGACCTCCTCATCCGCACCGGCGGCGAGCTCCGTCTGAGCAACTACCTGCTCTGGCAATGTGCCTACACAGAGCTCTATTTCTGCGACACCTTCTGGCCCGATTTCAACGAAGAGGAACTATGCAAGGCCATCTACGACTACCAGCAGCGCGAACGCCGCTTCGGCAAGACCAGCGAGCAGGTTACCGTTGATGCCGGCCAACAAGACAGCAAGCAAGAATGAATCGAAGCATTTTCATAGCAAGACCGATACGATGGTTTGTGGTGTGCCTCATGGCTGCACTCACCACCCTGCCCGTCGTGGCTGACGACGACGACGAGGTGATCGAGAAACCCACCATCATCTACACGTCCACCCCCCGTAAATACGAGATTGCCGGCATCTCCGTCAAAGGCATCAGCGGTTACGAGGACTACGTCATCATTGGCCTCTCGGGCCTCTCCGTCGGGCAGGTTGTCAGCATCCCCGGCGAGGAGATCACCGAAGCCACCAGGCGATACTGGAAGAACGGGCTCTTCTCCAACGTCCGCATCACAGCCGAGAAGTTCGTGGGCGACAAAGTCTATCTGAACATCGAGCTGGCCCCGCGCCCCCGTCTGGCCGAGATTAACTACAACGGCGTCAAGAAGTCCGAGCGCGAGGACCTCGAAGGCAAGATAGGCCTCATGAAGGGCAACCAGATCAACCCCAACATGATCGACCAGGCCAAGATTGTCATCCGCCGCTACTACGACGGCAAGGGATTCAAGAACGCCGACATCAACCTCGTGCAGCGCGACGACCCCAACAACCCCGGCCAGATAGTCCTCGACATCAACGTCGATAAAAAGGAGAAAATCAAGGTACACGCCATCACCATCGACGGCAACGAGGCCCTCTCGGACAACAAGCTCAAGTGGGCCATGAAGAAGACCAACGAGAAAGGCTTCAACCGCTACCTCTTCCGGCAGAAGAAGTTCATCGTCAAGGACTACGAGGAGGACAAGGACAACCTCATCAACAAGTACAACGAGTTCGGCTACCGCGACGCCCACATCGTCACCGACTCCGTCGTGCCCTACGACGACAAGACCGTCGATGTCTTCATCCGCGTCGAGGAGGGCAACCAGTACTACCTGCGCAACATCAACTGGGTGGGCAACACCGTCTATCCCTCCGAGGTGCTCAACGAGGTGCTGAAGATGAAGCCGGGCGACGTCTATAACCAGAAGCTGCTCGACGAGCGCCTCAAGCAGGACGACGACGCCGTCGGCAACCTCTACTACAACAACGGCTACGTCTTCTTCCGCGTCGAACCCGTCGAGACCAACGTCCTCACCGACTCCATCGACCTGGAGATGCGCGTCATCGAAGGCCCGCAGGCCACCATCAACCACGTGCGCATCTCGGGCAACGACCGCCTCTACGAGAACGTCGTGCGCCGCCAGCTGCTCACCCTGCCCGGTGCCCTCTTCAGCCGCGACGCCCTCATACGCTCCATGCGCGAACTTGGCAACATGGGACACTTCAACCCCGAAACCATCAACCCCGACATCAAGGACGACGTCCAGAACGGTACCGTCGACATCAACTGGATGCTCGAGTCGAAGGCCAACGACCAGGTGGAGTTCTCCATCGGCTACGGCCAGACAGGCGTCATCGGAAAGGTGTCGCTGAAGTTCACCAACTTCTCCATGTACAACCTCTTCCACAAGTCCGACAACTACCGCGCCTTCATCCCCCAGGGCGACGGACAGACGTTCTCCATCAGCGGACAGACAAACGGCACCTACTACCAGTCGTACAGCATTTCGTTCCTCGACCCGTGGTTTGGCGGGAAGCGTCCGAACACACTCTCCGTCAACGCCTTCTATGCCAAGCAGACCGGCGTCAACCGTAACTTCTACAGCAACGCCTACATGAACAACATGTACAACTACTACAACATGTACGGCTACAACACGGGCTACTACAACTACTACAACAACTACGAAGCCTACTACGACAAGTCGAAGTACATGAAGATGTACGGCGTCTCGCTCGGCTGGGGCAAGCGCCTCCACTGGCCCGACGACTACTTCAGCCTCTACGGCGAGCTGGCCTACCAGCGCTACGACCTGCAGAACTGGGACTACTACTTCGTCTTCTCAAACGGCCGCTGCAATAACATCAACGCCGGCCTCACCTTCAGCCGCAACTCCATCGACAACTCCATCTTCCCGCGCTCCGGCTCTGAGTTCACCTTCTCCGTCTCGGCCACGCCCCCCTATTCCATGTGGGACGGCGTCGACTACAAAGCCCTCTCCAGCGTCGCCACCACCGACGCCGGCTACAGCCAGGCCCTGCAGAAGAAATACAACTGGATAGAGTACCACAAGTGGAAGATGAAAGGCAAGTTCTACACCGCCCTCGGCAGCGGACAGAAGTGCTTCGTCCTCGTGACGCGCGCCGAGCTCGGCATCCTCGGCCATTACAACCCCTACAAGAAGTCGCCCTTCGAGACCTTCTACGTAGGCGGCGACGGCATGAGCGGCTATTCCTATAACTATTACACCGACATGATTGCCCTCCGCGGCTACGACAACGGCGCCGTCAGCTACGGCGGCTATGCCTACACCCGTTTCTCGACCGAGCTGCGCTATCCCCTCATGCTCGAGAACTCCACCCAGATCTATGCCCTGGCCTTCCTCGAAGGCGGTAACGCGTGGGACGAAGTCAAGCGCTTCAACCTCTTCGACATGAAGCGCTCGGCCGGCCTCGGCGTGCGCATCAACCTACCCATGGTCGGCCTCATGGGCGTCGACTGGGCCTACGGCTTCGACCCCATCAACGGCTCCATGGGACGCAGCGGAAGCCAGTTCCACTTCGTCCTCGGACAAGAGTTTTAAACTTTATCCCCCCGCACGCAGTCTAAAAGACGAAGAAAACCTAAACCCTAATCCTAACCCCAAAACAACAGAAGATATGAAAAAGAGTATGATTCTTGCAGCCCTCTGCTGCCTCTTCAGCCTGACCGCAGGCGCCCAGAAGTTCGCCCTCATCGACATGGAATACATTCTGAAGAACATCCCGGCCTATGAGCGTGCCAACGAACAGCTCAACCAGATCTCCAAGCGCTGGCAGAGCGAGGTGGAAGCCCTCTCACTCGAAGCCCAGACGCTCTACAAAAACTACCAGAGCGAAGCCGTCTTCCTCTCCGAAGAACAGAAGACAGCCAAGGAAAACGAAATCGTTGCCAAGGAGAAAGAAGCACAGGAGCTCAAGCGCACCTACTTCGGCCCCGAAGGCGAACTCTACAAGAAACGCGAGAGCCTCATGGCCCCCATCCAGGACGAGATCTACAACGCCGTCAAGGAGATTGCCGACGCCAAGGGCTACTCCATGGTCATCGACCGCGCCTCGGCCACCAGCGTCATCTACGCCTCGCCGAAAATCGACATCAGCAACGAAGTGCTCTCAAAGCTCGGCTATGCTGAATAATCCTGAACATCGAACAACAACAGTATTAATTATAAAACCAACTCAACCACAATGAAAAAACAACTCATTATCCTGGCCCTTATGCTGGCCCCTCTCACCGTGTTTGCCCAGAAGTTCGGACACGTCAATTCGCAGAACATCATTCAGGTTATGCCCGAGTGGACACAGGCTCAGACGGAGATTCAGAACCTCCAGAAGCAGTATGAAGACGACCTGAAGCGCCTCGAAGACGAGTTCACCAAGAAGAACGAAGAGTACAACACCCAGAAGGCCTCTCTGCCGCAGAACATCCAGGAGCGTCGCGAAAAAGAACTCCAGGACCTCTACACCCGCATGCAGCAGTACTATCAGGAGAGCCAGCAGAACCTCCAGCAGGCCAGCATGGAGAAGCAGCAGGCCATCAACGAGAAAATCCTCAAGGCTATCAAGGAAATCGGCACCGAAGGCGGCTACCTCTACATCTTCGATGTCTCCAGCGGCATCCCCTTCATCAACGAAACCCTCAGCACCGACGTCACCGACCTCGTCAAGGCCAAGCTCGGCATCAAGTAAGAATTCAGTTTACAGACTTCTTTTTTAGACTGACAGACTAACAGACTGATAGACTTCAGACTAACAGACTGACAGACTTCAGACTGACAGACTAACAGACTTCAGACTGACAGATGAATGTTCCGCTAAAAGTATCCGCTACATCACTATTATCTGAAGTCTGTTAGTCTGAAAGTCTGAAAGTCTAAAAAACGGACTGTCTGAAAATCTAAAGTAAAAATTTATTCCCTATGAAACGTTTTTCCCTTCTTCTCCTTTGCTGTGTGGCGCTGTCAGCAGCCGCCCAGTCCCGTTTCGGCTACTTCAGCTTCCGCGAGGTCGTCGAGTCCCTGCCCGAGTATGCAGCCATGCAAAACAGCCTGAAAGAGCTGCGTCAGAAATGCGAACAGGAAATCAACAACTCCGAGAAAGACTTCCTGCAGCGCTACACCGAATTCATCGACGGCCAGGCCGGCTTCCCCGACATCATCCGCGACAAGCGGCAGAAAGAGCTCCAGGAGCTCATGGAGCGCAGCATCTCGTTTAAGAAAGAGGCTGACAGCACCCTCATGGCGGCCCGCCGCGACATGCTCAAGCCCATTCGCCAGCGCGTCACCGACGCCGCCAAGACAGTCTGCCAGAACGAAGACCTCGACTACGTCATCAATTCCGACCGCGACAACTTCATCTGCGTCAACGACTCTGTCGGCATGAACATCACCCTCAAGGTACGCGAGGTCCTCGGCCTCATCGCCACCCCCACCGTGCCCGAAGCACAGGGACTAAAATAAAAAGAACAAACCTTACCTTATGACCCCAGGTCCAATTGGCATTTTTGACTCAGGCTACGGAGGCCTCACCATCCTGACCCACCTCCGCAATCGTCTGCCTGAGCACGACTTCCTCTATCTGGGCGACAACGCCCGCACCCCTTACGGTCCCCGCTCGTTCGAGGTTGTCTATCGTTTCACCGCCCAGGCCGTCCGCACCCTGTTCGAACAGGGCTGCCCGCTCGTCATTCTGGCCTGCAACACCGCCTCTGCCAAGGCTCTGCGCACCATCCAGCAGATCGACCTGCCGAAAATCGACCCCTGCCGGCGCGTCCTCGGCATCATCCGCCCCACCGTCGAGTCGCTCGGCACGCTCACTACGTCGCGCCACGTAGGCATCCTCGCCACGGCAGGCACCGTCCGTTCACTCTCCTATCCGCTGGAAATCAAGAAGCTTTTCCCCGACATCGTCGTCACCGGCGAAGCCTGTCCCATGTGGGTGCCGCTGGTCGAGAACGGCGAGGCCACGTCCGACGGAGCCGACTATTTCATCCGCCAGCACATCGATGCCCTGCTCTCCCGCGACCCCGACATCGACACCATCGTCCTCGGCTGCACCCACTATCCGCTGCTCTACGACAAGATACGCCGCTACACCCCTGCCCACATCCAGCTTGTCCGTCAGGGCGACTACGTGGCCGAAAGCCTTGCCGACTACCTCAGCCGCCATCCCGACATGGACACCAGCCTCACCCGCGGGGGCACCACGCGCTACCTCACCACCGAGTCGGCCGACACCTTCCGCAACGCCGCCGCCGTCTTCCTCCCCGACACCCCCATCCATCCGCGCCACATCAGCCTCACCGATAGCGACGCCGTCGATTAAAGGGGGGGATACTTAGTTTAGGGGGACACAAACAAACTCAAAAACGGGCAACACGGTAACACGAAGGATACTCGTGTTACCGTGTTACCGTGATACCGCTCACCCCGCCGAGAAGGTGGTGTTGCCTGAATATGTGTACAGTTACATGGTAACAGGATGCTGGTGACAGGAGGAAAGTGTAGCTGTGTGACACAGGTATCTCGGTAACACGGTAACACGGTAACAGCACAGACACCATGAGGACGGCAAAGCATTCCATCAGATTGCTACACAGCTCATTTTCAACCCTTTACTTTCTTTTTTCTCTTATTAAATTCTCTTTTTTCTTTATATATAATATATAATACCATACATACATACAATGGCGGCGCGGCACAGTGACACGGGGATACAGATGTTACCGTGTTACCGTGTTACCGCTCCCACCACCCCCTGCGAGAAGGCACTGTGGATGTTTTTTTTCTGCAAACCGAAAAAAAATGGGCGGTAACTGTAATTTTTTCGATTTTTCGGGATACTATATATATGGGGAGCTTCCCGTTCGCCGCTGCCTGCATGGCAACCGTCGTCGGTAAAAAGTCCTGCGCCGCTGCACCCCCGAAGCTTCAAAAAGGGCTTCGTTTAATTCAAAAGGCGCCTTTTAAAATTTCCCTTGAATTTCATTCTTCGTTTTCTCGCCATGGCAGAGCTGATGCAAGCATCGCTCTGCTCATGGCTTAACGAAAACGTTCTGCTACGACGCAGTCAATATATTTACCGTTGTTGTTTTCTTCAAAAAATCATTAACCCTAAAATCGTCCGTTATGCCACTAAGTCCATTCACGCCACGGTTATTTGACCATCACCTTCTGACCGTTTACGATGTAGAGGCCGGGAGGCAGGAGGGTGGCGAGACGCTGCTGAACGAGAATAGGCGCAGACGTGTCACGAGTGGCCTTGAGCGTCAGCACAGGCCGTCCGGCAAGGTCATAGACGACAGTTTCGCGTGGCTCGGCGTCCAGGGCGGGATGACGGACGCCAAGGCCCTCAATCTCGAAGTCGTAGGGGGTGTAGTTGGTGGCCTGCAGGGTATAGTCGCGCGAACGTTCGTCAATCACCTGCCACGAGGGGTCGTCGGGGTCGTCGGTATAGGTGTCGCTGACGGATAGCGTCCACGAGATGGGGTTGCGGTCGGAATACTGCTGGGTGTCGTTGGCGGTATAGAGGCGGTAGCCGGTGATGATGACGGGTGCGCCGGCATCGAACAGGAACCACGAACGGCCGTTGAGATGCGAGCAGAACTTCGTGCGGAGGTCGTTGTCGCCCATATTGGGCCAGTTCTCGTGGCTGATGGTGCTCTCGATGCCGCGGTAGATGGTCATCTCCTCAATCTCCTCGCCCTGGTCGTCGAGCAGGTCAAACTCGGAAAGCTGGATGATGCCGGTGCCCATGATTTCGCTGATGTCGAGCTTGTAGTAGCGGTATCCGTGCTGGTTGGGGTTGGTGTTTGAGTAGGTACCGTCGTCGAGGGCATAGACGATGGCATGTCGTCCGGCAGCGAACGGATGAGCATCGCGTGGCCGGCTGCTGATGTCGAGGTTCTGACGCCAGAGCACGTCGCCCGCGCCCTGGTTGAGCAGCCAGCAGAGCTCGCCCGACGCCATCTGGTCGGCGGTGAAGGTGTTGACAAGGGCCGTGACGGGATGGAGGTTGTAGTTGTTCTTCATTGTCAGCTGAGGTGCTGAGGCGAACTCCAGTCCGTCGGCAGCGCCCTGCACGATGGCTGTGTTGAAGCAGTTACGGACAGTGACCGTCTTGCCGCTGTTCCACCCTACGAGGGCTGCGACGAGCGAATCGGCTGCCACGGAGCCCATGTTGGCACAGGCATCGATGGTGATGGCCGAGCGCTGACCGCCGCCCACCATGGCGCCCACCATGCTGCGTCCCGCGACGGCGGCTTCGTTGAGACAGGCGACAATGGAGACCGTGCCCATCTGCACACGTCCCGCGACAGCGCCCACGTAGTCCGTGCCGGTGAAGGAGCTGCCGGGACCCAGGTGCAGGCCGCTGATGGCGGCGCCGTCACCCAGCACGCCAAAGAAACCGACGTAGCGGTCGGCATTGACGGTCAGCCCGTCCACCACATGGCCCTGGCCGAGGAACGTGCCGCTGAAGGGGTGCGACGTCGTACCGACCGGCTGGAAACGATGGGCGTAGGGAGCCATGTCGAGGTCGGCATTCAGCTGCACGGTGGCGTCGGCCTCAAGCTCTCCGCCGTTCTGCAGCATCGCAAAGGTGATGAGGTCGAGGGGCGTGTTGATCTGGTAGATGCCGTCCTGCTGCTGCAGACGTCCGAAGCCGAGCTTATTGTCCATCCACGCCACACGTCCGTACACGTAGTCGCGCACGACGTCCACCTCAGCCTCCCACGACCCGCGGATGGCAGGCGTCAGGCTGATGTACTGGTTGAGGTAAGGCCAGCGGATGAAGTTGAGCCTTGCCGAGGCCCTGACCTGCTCGCGCAGCGAATCGACACACGCCGCCAGGTCGTCGGGTTTGAAGCGTCCCGCCTCGCGCAGCTCGGCCCACATGCTCTGCAGACGGGCCATGACGTCGGGGTGAGAGAGCAGCAGGCTGACGAAGTAGCTGAAGTTGCCCGTGCAGCGGACGGTGTACGTCCAGTTAGCGAACTCGTTGGCGGGGAAGGTGGTGATGTCGTCGTCGAGGGCCAGCTCGTGGTCCCACACGGGACCGGTGTAGAAGTGGTCGTCGCCCCGTTCCTTATAGAAGAACACCTGACACAGCATGTCGGTGTTGCCGTTGTACTCGCTGGCGAGGAAGTAGCGCAGGAACGACTCCATGTCGAGCCATCGGCCAAAGCCGTCGGTGTCGCTGGCCGAGGCGTCGGAATAGACGTGGCTCTCCATCTCGTTCCACGCGTTCTTGATGTAGCTGAACTGCTCAGGCTGTATGACGTCGTCGTCGGGGTCGTGGACGGTGATGGGGTTGCCGTGAGCGGAGGTGAACCAGTACGGCTCGCGCGAGGCGTTGTTATCGACCTCCACGAAATATCCGCCCGTGATGGCCTCGTCTGTTGTGTCCTCGGCCGTCATCTCGGTGATGTCGATGCGCCCTTTAGAGACGGAGACATGGTCGGCCAGGGTGTAGGTGCCGCGATACTCGCCGTTCACCAGCAGATCGACCACCTGGTACCAGGGCGTCCACTTGAGCCCCACGCGGTGCGAGACCTCCCAGGCCACGGGATTGCGCATGAGCGTCTTGTCGCGGAAGCTGTTGATGAGCACCCACTTCTTGGCCTTGACGGGCGACTCGTTGATGCCGTCCTTCATCATGTGGTGGCTCTTGCCGTCGTTGAACTTCACGCGGTAGGCCTTGTTGTCAGGCGTTGACGAGTAGTTGCCCCTGACGCGGAACAGGATGGGGTAGTCCTGCAAGAGGGTGCCGCCGTCGTAGATGAGCTGCGAACGCGCCTCGAAGTCCTCGCCACGCGTCAGAGGCAGTATGCCGTCCTGTACGTGGATGCTGAGTGTGGGGACGTCCGTGACCTGATAGAACAGGCTGTCGCTGCCTTCGCCGGGGGTGCCGTAGAAAGCGAGCTCGGCCACGACGCACCGCGTGTTCGCCGGCCCGACGTAGCGGACATAGCGGAAGCCGCGGCTGACGCTGACGTCGGCACGCGTCATGGTGTTCTTCTCAGGCGTCTCGCCGATGAGATAGAGAGGCACGGCGTCCATGAAATCCGGCTGGTTAGCACCCTCGAAGACGCCCAGCAGCATCTTGTCCGCGCCGCTCGTGCCTGTCTGCGGACGGAAGGCAACGCCCGTGATGATGTGGGGCGAGCCTAGGTCGAGGCCGGCCCATGCCATGCTCGTTTCCCAAGCCGAGAAGAAGGTATTCGTGTTGCCGTCGAACGCGTCGGCAAACGTGTAGTTGCTGGTGGTCTGGCGACGAGTGGTGGGGTCGTAGCCGTATTTTGAGCCGATGGGGGTGCCGGTGAGGGGAGTGTCATCAGCCCACGCCGACGAAACCATGACGAAGGATACGAGGATAACGCGTATGAACCGGATGCTTTTCATTTTTTTTGCCTGTCATTTTTTCAGCCTGCAAAGGTACGAGTAAGCGAGAGAAAAACCAAATTTATTTGAGTTTTTCCGAGCGTGAGTACCTAAAAGCCCCGCAGGGGATTAAAGTTAGGGTGAGCCGAGCTAAAAAACAAAAATTATCCAGAGCTTTTTATTTTTCATTATTCATTTTTCATTCTTCATTTTTTATTTGCTATCTTTAATCCCCTTCGGGGCTTTTAGATAGGCTGCGGCTCGGAAATGCTCAAATAAATTTGGCATTTCTCTCGCCATGCACTATCTTTGCGGCGAGTTTTGCACATTATTTATTCACTTAAAGCCCATAACCATTATGAAAGATCTGAAAGGAACCAAGACGGAGAAGAATCTCCAGGACGCATTCGCAGGCGAGTCGATGGCCCGCAACAAGTACACCTATTTCGCCTCGCGCGCAAAAAAGGACGGCTACGTGCAGATTGCCGCCTTGTTTGAGGAGACGGCATCCAACGAAAAGGAGCATGCCAAGATGTGGTATAAATACCTGAACGGCGGCAGCGTCAGCGACACCCCCACCAACCTGGCTGATGCCGCAGCCGGCGAGAACCACGAGTGGACCGACATGTACGCCCGCATGGCCCGCGAGGCCCGCGAAGAGGGCTTCACCGAGATTGCCGAGAAGTTCGAGATGGTCGCCGCCATCGAACGCCATCACGAACAGCGCTATCTGAAGCTGCTGAAGAACATCGAGGACAAGGCCGTCTTCACCAAGGAGGGCGATGCCATCTGGCAGTGCAGCAACTGCGGCCACATCGTCGTTGGCCGTCAGGCTCCCGACGAATGCCCCGTCTGCAACCACCCCCAGAGCTACTTCCAGGTGCTGGCCGAAAACTATTGACGCCGCCTTTTGTAGTGATATAAGAATCAACCGCGCATGAAAACAAAAGCTTTTTTGCTCGTCATCCTGTCCATATACCTATACGGTGGTGGCCTGTCAGCTGCCGACCTCTGCTGGACGCTGTCGGACACCACCAGCGCCATCGTCTTCACCCCTGCGGACGGGACGCTCCCCTACAACGACCACATCGAGATGAGCGGCGAGCAGATGGCCGTCGTCCTCCGCTGGGGCGTCGATGAGCAGCGCCGCTTCACCGCCGAGCGCTCGCTCGTCTTCCCCATGTTGCGCACCATCCCCAACAACACGCATGCCAGCCTCATGCACCGTGTGGGCACCGACATCCCATCGCTCATCAGCGTGAACGGCCTCTCCGTCGCTGGCGAGCAGGTCAGCCAGGTGTGGATAGACGGCTATGTCGGCGTCCGCAGCACCTTCTCCGTCGGACGGCCCAACATCGGCGCCGCGCGGGGCAACTACCGTGCGCCCGCCCTTGAGCTGACACGACGCATCTTCCCCTCGACGGACAAACCGCTCATGGCCGAGCTCTACACCTATTGCAACATCTCCGCCAATGCCCAGACCGTCTATATCCCCCAGTATGCGCAGGTGTTTACCACCCTGCCTGAACGGGGCGTGACGGGAGCTTACGTCATCCGCGCCGAGCTGACCGGCTGCGGCACGTTTGTGGTTCAGCCCGGTGGCACCCTCACCTTCGGCGCTGTGTTCCAGGCCTACCGCGAAGGAGAGCAGGCCCTGCAGCCCGACATAGCTGCCGAGTTCGAAGCCCGCCAGTCCTTCCTACGCAAGATGGACCAGAACCTCGTCCTCGACACCCCCGACGACGTCATCGACCGCGAGTTCCGCTTTGCCAAGCTGCGTGCCTCCGAGAGCATTTTCAAGACGTCGGGCGGCTACATGCATGCCCCGGGCGGTGAGTCGTACTACGCCGCCATCTGGGCAAACGACCAGGCCGAGTACGTCAACCCCTTCTTCCCCTTCACCGGCTATGACGTCGGTAACGCCTCTGCCCTGAATGCCTACCTTCACTTCGCCCGCTTCATGAACGACCAGTGGAAGCCCATCCCCAGCTCCATCATCGCCGAAGGCAAGGACATCTGGAACGGCGCCGGCGACCGTGGCGATGCGGCAATGATAGCCCACGGCGCAGCCCGCTACGTGATGGCCCGCGGCAGCCTCGACGAGGCTCGCCAGCTCTGGCCGCTCATCGAATGGTGCCTCGAATACTGCCGCCGCCACCTCAGCGACGCCGGCGTGGTCCTCTCCGACTGCGACGAGCTCGAAGGCCGTTTCCCTGCCGGCGATGCCAACCTCTGCACCTCGACGCTCTACTACGATGCCCTGCGCAGCGCGGCCATGCTGTGCCGCGAGCTCGGCCTCGGCAGCCGTCAGGCCGCCACGTACAACCGTCAGGCCGATGCCCTCGCCGAAGCCATCGAACGCCACTTCGGCGCCGACATCGACGGCTTCCACACCTATCGTTATTACGAGGGCAACACCCTGCTGCGCTCGTGGATCTGCATGCCTCTCATTGTGGGCCTCGAAGGACGTGCCGAGGGCACCATCGCCGCCCTCACCTCGCCCAAGCTGATGACCGCCGAAGGCCTGCTCACCCAAGAGGGCAGCGAGACCTTCTGGGACCGCAGCACCCTTTACGCCCTGCGCGGCATCTACATCGCCGGCGACATCGACACCGCCAGCCCCTTCATGCACTACTACTCCGAACACCGCCTGCTGGGCACCCACGTGCCCTACCCCATCGAGGCATGGCCCGAGGGCTCGCAGCGCCACCTCTCGGCCGAGAGCGGCCTATACTGCCGCGCCATCGTGGAAGGCATGTTTGGCCTGCGCCCCACCGGCCTCCGCTCGTTCACCCTCTCGCCCCGTCTCGCTGACGGCTGGGACTCCATGGCATTGCGCCACATCCGTGCCTTCGGCGCCGACTTCGACATCGATGTTGCACGCCGCGGCACAAAGATGGAGGTCACCCTCACCAACCACGCCACAGGGAAACGCCAGGTGCGCCGCGTACCCATCAGCTCCCTTGAAAACATAGCGTTTAAGCTCGAATAATTCATAGTTCTAATTCCGAACTTTATGAAACGTCTCTGCCTGCTCCCCGCCCTTCTTTTTGTGCTGCTGCCCTGTGCGTCGCAGCCCTCTGTTGCCGGTTTCTTCCCCTTGGAGGGAAGCGGCCGCATCGTCTATGACTTTGGCGGCGGCTGGCGTTTCCATCGCGGCGATGCCGGGGGAGCCGAAGCCATCGACTACGACGACAGCCGGTGGGAGATCGTCACCACGCCTCACTGCGTCGAGCTGGAAAGCCCCGAGGTCAGCGGCTGCCGCAACTACCAGGGCGTGGCGTGGTACCGCAAGCGTTTCGTGGTGCCCACCGAGATGGAGGGCCGCCGGTGTTCCCTCCACTTCGAGGCCGTCATGGGCAGGCAGGTGGTTTACGTGAACGGCCGCGAGGCCTTACGCCACAGGGGCGGTTTCCTCCCCTTCACCCTCGACCTCACCGCTGCAGGCGTCGAGGCCGGCGACACGTGCATCATCGCCCTCATGGCCGACAACAGCGACGACGCCTCCTATCCTCCCGGCAAACCCCAGTATGCCCTCGACTTCACCTACCACGGCGGCATCTACCGCGATGTATGGCTCATCGGCAAGCACCCCGTCGCCCTCACCGAAGCCGACGAAACGGCCGACGTAGCCCGTGGGGGTGTCTTTGCCTGGACAGAGAGCCTCAACGTGGGCAGGCAGGCCGTAGTCGGCGTGCAGACGGAGGTGGGTAATGCCTCTGCTAATAAGGAGAAGGTCACGGTGCTGACCGTGATCAAGGACGCCCAAGGAAAAACCGTTGCCTCGGCCCGTCATCCGCTCTCGCTCCGCGAGGGTGAACGTGGCGTCATCACACAGCAGCTCAGGGTCAGCGCCCCCCACGCATGGAGCCCCGAGACACCCTATCTCTACACCCTCGAGACGCGCATCATGCAGGGACGCCACACCCTCGACGGTGGCATCACGCGCATCGGCATCCGCACCATCGAGTGGCGCGGCGCCGACGGATTGTGGGTGAACGGCCAGCGCTACACCCAGCTCATCGGCGGCAACCGGCATCAGGACTTTGCCGTGGTAGGCAATGCCGTCCCCGATGGCCAGCAGTGGCGCGACGCCCTGAGGCTGCGCAATGCCGGCTTCCGCATCGTACGCTCGGCTCACTACCCCCAGGACCCCGCCTTCATGGACGCCTGCGACGAGCTGGGGCTCTTCGTTATCGTGGCCACCCCGGGCTGGCAGTTCTGGAATAGCGACCCCATTTTTGCTGAGCGCGTCTATCAGAACACCCGCCACATGATCCGCCGCGACCGCAACCACCCCTGCGTCATCCTCTGGGAACCCATCCTCAACGAGACACATTTCCCGCAGGACTTCGCGCTGCGCTCGCTGCAGATCACAAAAGACGAATATCCCCACCCTGGCCGTCCGGGTGCCGCTGCCGACCTCCGCTCGGCAGGCGTCAAGGACAGCTACGACGTCATCTATGGCTATGCCACGCAGGCTGTAGGCCCAGGCGCGCCGACGCAGTCGGTGTTCCGCCGCGAGTGGGGCGACCTCGTCGACGACTGGTATGCCCACAACGCCCCCAACCGCGCCAGCCGCGCCTGGGGCGAACAGGCGCTGCGGGTACAGGCACAGTCGCTGTGGGAGTCGCTGGGCGAGATGTTCCAGACCGACGGCCGCTTCACGGGCGGCTGCCTCTGGCATCCCTTCGACCACCAGCGCGGCTACCACCCCGACCCCTTCTATGGCGGCATCTACGACGCCTACCGCCAGCCGAAACCGTCGCTCCGCATGATGCAGTCGCAGCTCACCGACGAACCTATGGTTTACATCTCCGGCGACATGACTCCCTTCTCACCCTCCGACGTCGTTGTATGGACGAACTGCGACTCCGTGCGCCTCACCCTCTACGGCGGTGCCCGCGTCGAGACGATGCCCACTCCACCAACCATCACTCCTAACCTCTCACCCCTACCCCCTAACCTGACCTCTCCCGTCTATCGCGCTCCGGCAGTCTTCAAGGACTGGTGGAACTTCATGGACTCGCGTCGTTACACCTACTCGTCCAAGCAGCCGGACAAAGTGGAACTGAAGGCCGAGGGCATCCGCGACGGGCGTGTGGTGTGCACGGATGTGCGCCATCCCTCGCGCCGCAGCACCCAGCTTCGTCTCCGTGCCGACACCGTGGGGCGTCCCCTCATTGCCGACGGTAGCGATTTTGTGGTTGTAGTGGCCGAGGTGACCGACGACAATGGCCATGTGCGCCGTCTGGCTCGCGAGAGTGTCTGCTTCACGGTCGAAGGCGAGGGACGCCTCCTCATCCCCGCCACCCAAGCTGATGCCGAAGGCCTTCCACGCGTACCCGTCGAATACGGCACCGCCCCCATACTTCTTCAGTCCACCCACCGCGCAGGCACGGTCACCATCCATACCCATGTGGCGACGGAAGGCGCCGTAGCCCCTCGTTCGGCTACGCTGACGCTCACCACCCAGCCCAACCCTCTGCCCGAATGTTATATAGAAAGCGGACAGGCAGGTTTGTCAAAAGGTAAAGCGGCCGAAGCAGCAAAAAACCAAAAAGCCCCTACCAACACATCAGCCTTGGATGCCGACGTCCTTCGGGGCGCACTCGAAGAGGTCAGCAAGCAGCAAGAGGCCTTTGGCGAATAAAGGGAACCTACGAGCCAACCCCCTCCCTAAAGAAGCCTACCCCCACCCCTCCCTAAAAAGGGTGCAGCGAGCGGAACGTTTTCGTTAAGCCAAATGAGCAGAGCGATGCTTGCATCAGCTCTGCCATGGCGAGAAAACAAAGAATGAAATTCAACGTTTTCGTTAAGCCAAATGAGCAGAGCGATGCTTGCATCAGCTCTGCCATGGCGAGAAAACGAAGAATGAAATTCAACGTTTTCGTTAAGCTAAATCTTGGAGCAACGAGCTCTTTTGCTCTCGCTGCTCCAAGATTTGACTTCGTCTTATATCCTCTTATATCCTCATAAATCCTCATTTTAAATAGCCCTGAGGAAGAGGACGATGGCGTCGCGGTCTTCTTTCGAGAGGTTATAGAACTGGAGGGCGCTGTCGAAGGCATCGGATTCGGGGCTATAGGCGTGCCACATGATGGCCTCTATCTCGTTGCGGGCGCGGCAGTCGTGCAGGCGGTCTTCGGCTCCTGTCAGGCGCAGCGAGAGGCCGCGGCCCCAGAGGGGCGTCGTGCGGCACCAGCCCGTACGGATGTCGTTCGCCATAAAGAGGCGATGCTGCACCATGTCGGTATAGGGCCAGATAGTCTGGTCGGCATAGCGGGGCAGCGCCTTGGCAGGATCGATGCCGGCTGACTGGGCATAGGCCTTGGTGGATGCATCGACCCACATGTCGTCCTTGCCGGTCTTCCACGAGGGACGGTGGCAGGCGGCGCAACCGATTTTGCTGAAGAGCTGCTTGCCGCGCTTGACGGCGGGTTTGTCGAGGTCGCGGGCAGCGGGCACAGCCAGTCCGCGATGCCAGACCATGAAGTCATAGTAATCTTCGTCGCTCATCTCGTCGCGGCCGTTATAGGGCGCGCCGTTGAAGAAATAGCGGTCGAAGATGTCCTTTTTGGCGATGGAGCTGACGCTGAGCAGTTCGTTCACGCGGTCGGCGATGCCTTCGCGGGAACCGTCGGCATAGTAGGGATGGAGCAGCGAGGTGGCTTCGGCGCCGTTCTGGCGGATGTAGTCGATGACCTCAGGGTCTTCGGACTGAGCCTTTGCCCATGCGGGAGTGGTGTAGAGCCAGTGGCGGTCGGAGCGGCTGACGTTAGTGATGTTCCAGATGGCGTTCGCACCTGCGCCGTCCTGCAGGGTGCCACGCGTCATGGCGTATGTGAAGCGCTTGACAGGACCGTGCGTGCCACGATGGGTGCCGGTGTCGTTGTAGGGAGCGCTGTAGTAGGCCGAGGGCTTGAAGTCACCCGCCTCGGCATCCCACATGGCCGGATTAAGCGTGACGTATTTAGCCTCTTCGCGATGCTGCTCGCGCATATCCTCGTCGGTGATGGCATCAAGCAGTCCGGTGCCATAGACGCCGATGGTGCTTTCGAGGCGGACCTCGTAGTTATCGGGCTTGGGGTTGGTGTTGAAGGCGCTCTGAGGGATGGTGACTTCAGGGTAGATGAGCGCATATTTCTCGCCGTCGGGGAACTCCATCTTCAGCCCGCTGGGCATGGAGGTGACGTTTTTCCACTGGATGTTGATCTGCGTCTCGTCGATAGGAGCCTTGAAGGGAGCCATGGCTGCGGTCTGGGGCATGCCGGTGACCTCGCTGATATAGGCGTTGTTGTCAGGGTGGTAGATGACGAGCAGGTAGCCGTTGCCGAAGTCGGTGGCGCGATAGCGGTTCATGCGCTTGCCGTGTCCGTAGGAGGGGTGGCAATGGATGCAGCTGGGACGGACCCAGGCGGGGCCGAGTCCGCGCCGCGGCTCGCTGTCGAAGGTGTAGAGGTGCTCGAAGAAGTCTTCACCATGTTTGAAACGGCGCTGGCCGTCGGCGATGCCATCGACAGCAGGAGCGGGAGCGGAGTAGCTCTTGCCGAGGGTGGTGCCGAGCTGACCGCCCGGATACCATTCGTCGGCCGAGAACACATCGTTGGCCACGCCGAAGACGTCATCGGCTGGCTCAAGATTGTCGGTGGGCTCGTCCTCGCGGCACGAGGTGAACGTCAACAATGAAAGGCAGAGACTCGAAACAAGAAAAATGGAGAATGGGGAATGGAAAATGGAAGATGCTTTACGTTTCATGACGGAAATATGTTTTTTTTGTTCACAGTACATAGTTGGATTTTATCCTTCGTTTTCTCGCCTTGGCAGAGCTGATGCAAGCATCGCTCTGCTCATTTGGCTTAACGAAAACGTTGAATTTCATTTTTTGGGGAGAAGCGTTTGCCTGCGAAAGGGCAGACAAACGCTTCTGAAAAGAGAAGTGATTAGTAGTAGTATAGGGGATAAAACGTTATTCAATGTCAACGACGGCATCGTCTTCAAAAGGTTTGTTCCAGATGGTGCTGACGTACTTCACGAACGGATAGGGCATGGCTCCGATGGCGCTGATGGCGTCCTTGATGGCTTTCGCCACCTTGTCGCCGGTGGCAGAGTCGTTGTCCTTGAACCACTGGTAGAAGCTGTTCGCAGCAGGCTTGCGGCTGCCGTCCGTGCTGCCGTACCAGATGTTCTCGATGGAGCGGATGTTGTCCTGGAAGTCGGCGATGGAGTTGTAGCTGTAGGGCGACTCGACGTAGAAGATGTAGCCCGATGCGAAGGGATTGCCTATTTTGCCGGAGCCCACCTCGTCGGCAATGGCGGCACAGCTGCCTTCGTCGTCGTTGAGGATTTGCTGGACGGCATCGATAAGGCTGTCGAAGGTGCTGCCGGCGCTGCCGGCGTTCATCATGTTCCAGCCGAAGGACTTGCCGTTCTTGGTCTGGTAGTCGAGGCCGGCCTTCGTGACGGAAGCCAGGCGGTTCAGGTTGGGGCTAAGCTCCCACGACACCTGCAGCTGGTTGCAGCGGGTCACCAGCTCGCGTGCCACGGCCTGGGCATACCGCAGCTCCTCGGCTGCGGGCACGGAGGTGAACCCTTTGTAGGTGTCGTTCTTCTGAAACTCAGCCACGGTGCGGTTTCTGCCGTCGCGGAAAAGGACGAACTCAAGGGCGTGGAAACCAAGGATGCTGGCATCCTCAAGGGCTTCGTCGGTGTACTTGCCCGTCTGGAAGTAACCAAGCAGCAGGTCGCGGTTGAGAGGCCACGAGTCGATGGTGGGGTCGATGTCGAAGTCGCTGGCTGCACCGCCGAGGAATGCCTCGCTCTTCTCCCACCAGGCACGGGCTTCCTTGAACGCCTTGCATGCGGCATCGATGTTGGCCTGCTTGATTTCGCCTGCCGAGAGGTCGCCAAGTGCCTGCTGCAGGGCCTCGGCTGCATCGGCAAGACGGGTGTAGGTGGGGATGATGACATTTTCCACGTCATTCCGGACCACCTCTCTCAGGGATGCCGTCTGCGCTTCGGTGAGCTTGCTCCTCATCACCTTCTCCGTGGCGGCATTCAGCTGGTTGATAAGGGCATCGCAGGCATCAATGGCGGCTGTTCCGTAGGAACGGTCGGCATACTGTTTGTCCGTCGTTTCTTCCTCGTCGGGCTTGCACGACGTCACGCCCAGCGCAAGCGTACTAGCTGCTGCAAATAGCAGCACAAATGTGGATAGTTTCTTCATTGTTTTATTATATTTATATAGGTTAGTAATAATCTATGAACTACTTGAACCATCCTGCATAGGCCACGCCGATGGAGACGGAGGGTTCGTCGTTATATTTACTAAGGAGAAAGCGATGGGAGTACTCGGCCTTGACGCACACCTCGGGCAGGGGGTAGTAGTTGATGCCGGCAGCCATGCGGCGGACGAAAGTGTAGTCGTACGAGATGCCCTGCGTGGGCTGGGCGTAGGGGTTGTACTGCTCGTATCGGCCGAAGAGGTAGAGCTTTTTGCCGTCGTCGCGGGTTTCGCGAATCTGCGAGAGGATGTCGTAGCCAGCCTCGATGCCGGCGGCATAGGCCATGCTGCTGACGAGGCGCGTGCTGTGATGGTAGGGCGACTGCTTGTTGATGCGGTTGTAGAAATAGTTAAGTTGTTCGGCATCGCCCAGATGGCCATAGTCAGCCTGCCCGCGGGCTATCCAGTTATGGCCTTTGTAGGTGAAGTCCAACGACCCCACGAACACCTCGCCCCGATAGGTGGCTGTGACGCCCGAGGCCTCGCGGGGGACGGAGTTGCCGATGGAGTGACCGTAGTAGGCGCTCAGGCCGCATCGCAGACCGCCGGCAGCATACCAGTCGAGACGCGCCGCCGTGCCGAACGTGTTGGCCACCTCATACTCCAGCGGCGTGGCTGCCCCCTTGTGGATCCAGCCGGTATGGGTGAACTGGTCGGCATTGAGTCCGGCCAGCAACTGGACCTCGTAGCGGACGCCCGCGCTGCGCCCCCAGAACGAGGCCCCTGTCTGATGCCACGTACTGGGCAGGATGAGGCTCTCGCCTTCAGGGCGATAGACGGTAAAGAAGTTCAGCGGTTCGTGGTAGGCGTTGGTCAGGCCGACGGGCACCACGATATGGCCCACCTTGATGTTAGCCGCCCGCGAGAAGCTCTTCTGCAGCCAGAACTGCTCCAGTTCCACCTCGCCGCCTTTCTCCAGCTCCTGTTCCCACTCGTTGAACTCGTCGTACTCGTGTTCGTAGCTGGCGCCTGTGCCGCCGTGCTCAAACTCAATCTCTGTGCCCATCGTCCATCCCTTGCCGAAGTCATAACCAAGGTAAACCACAGCATGGGGGACATCGAACTGCCCGTGCGACGGATCGTCCTTGTGCTCAGCGGCGTTGACATAACGTTTGGCGTTGTCGCTGAAGAAGTTGCGTGTCAGGGCCACTTCGCCATAACCGCCCACGCTAAGGCGGGAAGGCTGCCGCTCGCCGCTACCGGCTGACGTCGTCTGCGCAGCAGAGCCCATGCAGACGGCTGCCATCAGAAAGCAAGCGGAGAAAAACTTATCGATTGTATGCATCTCTTTTTTTTTATGGGTTTTACATCGAACAAAGCTCTTTACTTTCAAAATCCGCTGCAAAGGTACAGCCTTTCGCCCTGCGGGGCAATACTCAAAAATAGGTAAAATCGCCGTATGCGCACCTACGGGTTAGAAAAAATGTGCTCCTATCTATAGTCTCATTCCCAGAACTACTTTTCAAAATGGGTTGACATTAGTCTTCCTCCTTCGCGACTCGGCCATCTCCAAGCGAGCTTGGATGGCTCTCGCTGCTCCGTCGGTTGACATTCGTCTTCGCAGATCATGGTCTAAACACGTATTACATGCATCTTTACCTTCTCACTATGCAGTATCCCAATCAATTGTGACTCAGAAGAGTACGAGAATGCTATCTGACAGAAGGCAAAGCCACCCTCATCCGTCGTATGCCCAGACAACTTCCTGAGAGATAGACGACATCTTCGTGCTTTGCAAAAGCCTGTTCTACCGTATCAAAAACAATTGTATTCTGATGTACCATCGCGATGAAACGATTGTGTCATCGCGATGGTTCAAATGTTTCATCGCGATGGTACACTCGTTTCATCGCGATGGTACGGAGAAATAAGCCATATACTGCAGATGGGCATAAGCCAAACACATCCCAACAGACATAACCGTTCAAAGCTGAAGCAGAAAAGCCTCTTCCGGGCTGTAATCAGCATAGAGGAGGAAGACGAATGTCAACCGACGGAGCAGCGAGAGCCATCCAAGCCCGCTTGGAGATGGCCGAGTCGCGAAGGAGGAAGACTAATGTCAACCCATTTTGAAAAGTAGTTTTCGACAGAGGCATCCGAAACATCAATGGCAAGAGACTACCTTTTTAAATAGCGCGTGCGCGAGGCCGCTGGTGACCGTTTAAGGAGTAATAACAGAATCGGAGCATTTTTTTTAAAAAAAAATTTGCATTTGCCAACAAAAGGCCCTACTTTTGAAGTCGCAAAAGAAAACGTATTGTTTAACCCTAAAAAAAACAAGTATGAAGAAGTATTTGGCAGAAATGGTAGGAACCATGGTATTGGTTCTGATGGGCTGCGGCACGGCTGTCAGCCTGGCATGTGGCACGGACACCGCATCGGTCGTCGGCACGGCATGCGCATTTGGTCTGGCCGTTGTGGCCATGGCCTACACCATCGGCGGCATCTCGGGATGCCACATCAATCCGGCCATCACCCTCGGCGTGTTCCTCTCGGGACGTATGAGCGGTAAGGATGCCATCATGTACATCATCTTCCAGTGCATCGGCGCTGTGCTGGGCGCAGCCATCCTGTTTGCCTTCACCAGCGTCGCCACGGGCTTCGCAGGGACGCTGACAGGCGCCAACACCTGTGCCGGAGCAGGCAGCCAGCTGGCCGGTTTCATCGTCGAGCTGGTGCTGACGTGCGTCTTTGTGCTGGTGGTGCTGGGTACGACGGATGCTGAGAAGGGCGCCGGCAATTTCGCCGGACTGGCCATCGGCCTCTCGCTCATCCTCATCCACTTCGTCGGCATCAAGTACACAGGCACGAGCGTCAACCCCGCCCGTTCCTTCGGCCCCGCCCTGTTTGAAGGCGGCCAGGCCCTGAAGGACCTCTGGGTGTTCATCGTCGCTCCGCTCTGCGGCGGTGCTCTCGCTGCCCTCATCTGGAAGTGCATCGGCGGCTGCTGCAAGTGCAAGAAGGATTGAGTGAAACCTTGATGTTTGCCCTCGCCCATCGCGAGGACGACGTCGGACGACTCCTGCTGGGGCATGCCCCGGCAGGAGTTCATGTCGCACGGGCTGTCCAGCAGATCGAGGGCTGGCGCATAGCACGCCACAAACTGCCCACGTGGGCTGCCTGCGACGACATTCTCTATCCGCCACGGCTGGCCATGGAGCAATGTTCAAGCGAAGCCACCGCCCGCTACAAGGCTGCCATCGTCGAATCAAGACTGGCAGACTATCAGACTTCAGACTTCAGACTTCAGACTAACCCCTCATCCCTCACGGACTTGACAGGTGGTTTCGGCGTGGACTGCGCCTTCATGGCTGCGGCCTTCGACGAGGTGACGTACGTCGAGCGCAATCCCGATCTCTGCGCCATCGCAGCAGCGAATTTCAAAGCGCTGGGGCTACACCACATCCGGACGGTGAGCGGCGACGGCAGCAAGGTGCTCGAACAGCTGCCCATGCAGGACTGGATCTACCTCGACCCGGCGCGACGCGACGGCGCAGGGCGCAAGATGGTGTCGCTTGCCGACTGCGAACCCGACGTCGTACGTCTCATGCCGCTGCTGCACAGCCATGCCCGCTGGGTGATGGTGAAATGCTCGCCCATGCTCGACATCACGCAAGCCCTCCGCCAGCTGACGTCCATGCAGGAGGTACACGTGGTCAGCGTCCAGAACGAGTGTAAGGAACTGATATTCGTAACCTCGGCCATCCCCGTCGTCCATGCCGTCAGCCTGCGGACGGACGGCAGCGTGGAGAGCGACTGCACCTTTATCCCCTCGGACGAACAGGCCTGCCAGCCCGCGTATGCCGACGCCATCGGCCGCTGGCTCTACGAGCCGAACGCCGCGCTCCTCAAAGCCGGATGCTTCAAGCTGCCTGCCGTCCGCTATGGCCTGCAGAAGCTCCATCCCAACAGCCATCTCTACACCTCCGACACCCTGTGCACGGCCTTCCCAGGACGGACATTCGAGGTTGTCGGCAGCTCGGGGTTTGGCAAGCACGACGTAAAAAGCCTGCTGGGAGACCTCCGCAAGGCGAATCTGTCCATCCGCAATTTCCCCGACAGCGTCGAAGGGCTTCGCCGCCGCCTCCACCTGGCCGAAGGCGGCGACGACTATCTCTTCGCGACCCTCCTGACGGGCGGCAAAAAGATGCTCGTACGCTGCCGGAAAGTGCAAATATAAACGCATTTTTTCGGTTTTTAGCCTTACCGTTTCCGTTTCTGAAAAAAAACGAGTATCTTTGTCGGCACAAAATCAAGACGAATTATGGCAGTTACCATCAAACCCATCTCAAACACGTCAAAAAAAGACCTTAAGAGATTCATCCTTTTCAATTACAAGCTCTATCGGCACAACAAGTACGCCGTGCCCGAGATGTACGACGACCTCATGAGCGTGTTCATGCCCAGCCACAACGCCGCCTATGATTTCTGCGACGCCCAGTTCTTCCTGGCCTACCGGGGCAGCAAGGTGGTGGGGCGCGTGGCAGCCATCATCAACCGGCGCGCCAACGAGACGTGGGGCAAGCAGTCCGTACGCTTCGGATGGATTGACTTCATCGACGACGAGGAGGTCTCGCGTGCCCTCATCGACGCCGTCGTCACGTGGGGCAGGGAACGCGGCATGACCGAAATCGAGGGCCCGCTGGGCTTCACCGACTTCGACCGCGAAGGCATGCTCATCGAGGGCTTCGACCAGCTGGGCACCATGGCCGCACACTACAACTACGCCTACTACCCCCGTCACATGGAGCAGATGGGCTTCGAGAAAGGTGCCGACTGGGTGGAATACAAGATTTTCCCACCCAAGGAGATACCTGAAAAATTCCAGCGCGTATGCGAGATTGTGAAAGGGCGATACAACCTCCACGTAGGGAAATACACCTCGCGCAAAAAACTGAAGGAAGAGCGCGGACAAGAGATTTTCCAAGTCATCAACGAGGCCTATACGCCGCTCTTCGGCTTCTCGCGCCTCAGCGAAAAGCAAATCGACCAATACATCAAGGCCTATCTGGGCATCGTTGACCTGAGGCTGATCCCCATGGTCTTCGACGAGCAGGAGAACCTCGTCGGCGTGGCCATCATGATGCCGTCGCTGAGCCGTGCCCTGCGCCGCGGACGGGGCGCACGCCGTTTCTGGGGTTATCTGCCGCTGGCGTGGACGCTTTTTGTGCACCGCCCGAAGAACACGGACCTGCTGCTGGTGGCCGTCAAGCCTGAGTATCAGGGTAAGGGTGTCAATGCCCTGCTCATCGCCGACCTCATACCCACCTACAAGCGGCTGGGCTACCGCTACGCCGAGAGCAACCCCGAGCTGGAGACAAACGCCAAGGTGCAGAGCCAGTGGGACTACTTCGAACACGTCAACCACAAGCGCCGCCGCTGCTGGGTGAAGGCCATCTAACGACGCGTCGACAATGGTCAATTCCTAATTCCTAATTCCTAATTTCTAATTTATAATTCCTAATTTTAATAAATTGGCTGAGGAACAGATACTGAACATACCAGAGGCCACGGTGGAATATACGGACGACAACATCCGCCACCTGAGCGACATGGAGCACGTGCGCATCCGCCCGGGCATGTACATCGGCAAGCTCGGCGACGGCTCGCAGTCTGACGACGGCATCTACGTGCTCCTGAAGGAAATCATCGACAACAGCATCGACGAGTTCAAGATGAATGCCGGCAAACGCATCGAGGTGGACATCACCGACGGTCGCCGCGTGAGCGTACGCGACTACGGCCGCGGCATCCCCCAGGGCAAGCTCATCGAGGCCGTCAGCGTGCTCAACACCGGAGGAAAGTACGACAGCAAGGCCTTCAAGAAAAGCGTGGGCCTCAACGGCGTCGGCGCCAAAGCCGTCAACGCCCTCAGCGCCGAGTTTGAGGTGCGAAGTTACCGCGACGGCAAGGTGCGCACAGCAGCCTTCAAGCGCGGCGAGCTGGTGAACGACACCACCGACGACACCACCGACGAGAACGGAACAGCCATCACCTTCGAACCCGACGACACCATCTTCACTGGCTATGCCTTCCAGCCCGGCTTCGTCGAGACCATGCTCCGCAACTACACCTATCTCAACACAGGGCTCATCATCATGTACAACGGACGGCGCATCCTCTCACGCAACGGACTCGAGGATCTGCTCGCCGACCGCATGACCACCGACGCCCTCTACCCCATCGTCCACCTCAAGGGCGAGGACATCGAGATAGCCTTCACCCACACCAACCAGTACGGCGAGGAGTACTACTCCTTCGTCAACGGCCAGCACACCACGCAGGGCGGCACACACCAGAGTGCCTTCAAAGAACACATCGCACGCACTATCAAGGAGTTCTACAACAAGCCCTTCGAAGTCTCCGACATCCGCAGCGGCATGGTTGCCGCCATCGCCATCAACGTCGAAGAACCCGTCTTCGAGAGCCAGACAAAGGTGAAACTCGGCTCCACAACCATGTCGCCTGGCGGCGTCAGCCTGAACAAGTTCGTAGGCGACTTCATCAAGACCGAAGCCGACAACTACCTGCACCGCAACCCCGAGACGGCCGACATCATGCTGCAGAAGATCCAGGATTCGGAGAAGGAACGCAAGGCCATCGCCGGCGTCACCAAGCTGGCACGCGAACGGGCCAAGAAGGTCAACATGCACAACCGCAAGCTGCGCGACTGCCGCTTCCACCTCAACGACGTCAAAGGCGAGCAGGGAGAGGAGAGCTGCATCTTCATCACCGAGGGCGACAGCGCCAGCGGAAGCATCACCAAAAGCCGCGACGTCAACACCCAGGCCGTCTTCAGCCTGCGCGGCAAACCGCTCAACGCCTTCGGACTCACCAAAAAAGTCGTCTATGAAAACGAGGAGTTCAACCTGCTGCAGGCTGCCCTCAACATCGAGGACGGGCTGGAAGGCCTGCGCTACAACAAGGTCATCGTGGCCACCGATGCCGATGTCGATGGCATGCACATACGCCTGCTCATGATCACCTTCTTCCTCCAGTTCTTCCCCGACCTCATCAAGAAAGGCCACGTCTATATTCTCCAGACGCCTCTTTTCCGCGTGCGCAACAAGAAGAAGAGCATCCGCGGCTTCAAAAAAGAAAACTTCCCCGACGCCGACCCCCACAGCGATTTCGTCACCACATACTGCTATAGCGAGGAGGAGCGACTGGACGCCATCCACCGCCTCGGACCCAATCCCGAAATCACCCGATTCAAAGGCCTTGGCGAAATCTCACCCGATGAATTCCGCCATTTCATCGGCAAGGACATACGCCTCGACCAGGTCACCCTGCAGAAGAACGATGCCGTCATGGGCCTACTGGAATTCTACATGGGCAAGAACACCATGGAACGCCAGAACTTCATCATCGACAACCTCGTCATCGAGGAAGACAAACCCGAGGAAGAATTTTAAAATTAAAAAATTAGGAATTAGAAATTAGGAATTAGAAATTAGGATGCAGAGAGACAATGTTGTATTAACAAAAAGCGAAGATTTTGCAGTACGCATAATTAACTTATATAAGTATCTCACAAATGAAAAAAAGGAGTTTGTTTTATCCAAACAAATACTAAAAAGTGGCACAAGTATTGGAGCGAATGTCAGTGAGGCAATATGTGGAGTGAGCAAGAAGGATTTCTTGTCAAAAATGCATATTGCTTTCAAAGAATGTAATGAAACCCTATACTGGTTGCGACTGCTTTTCCGTACCGATTTTCTCAACGAGGCAGAGTTCAATTCCATACAGTCTGATTGTAAAGAAATAGTATTTATTTTAAGTAGCATAACAAAATCCACTTCTGAATCATTAACACCCATCCCTAACTCCTAATATCTGATTCCCATTTCCTAATTCCTAATTCCTAATTTTATAATTTTAAAAGTGAAAGCTGTTTTCCCTGGTACCTTCGACCCCTTCACCGTGGGGCATTACGATATTGTGAAGCGTGGGCTGACGTTCACGGACGAGATTGTCATCGCCGTCGGCGTGAACGAACAGAAACATACGCTGACGGAGCTTGAAGCCCGTCTGAGCGCCATCCGCCAACTGTTCGTTGGCGAGCCGCGCGTCAGCGTTGCCGCCTACGACGGGCTGACAACCGACTTTGCACGGAGCGTCGGGGCTGGGTTCATCCTCCGCGGCGTACGCAGCATCTCCGACTTCGAGTACGAGCGCAACATGGCCGACATCAACCGCCACCTCACCGGCATCGAGACCGTGCTGCTCTTCAGCAGCCCCGAGCTCGCCTATGTCAGCAGCAGCATGGTGCGCGAACTCATCCATCTGGGCAAACCCGTTGACGAATTCCTTCCTAATTCCTAATAATAATTCATTAAATTATTCCTAATTCCTAATTCCTAATTTTGAAATTTTTAAAGTGAAGCGTCCTCTTCTTGTCATCGTATTTTTCATTTTTCATCTTTCATTCTTCGTCCCCTGCATGGCACAAAGCATTGAAGTCAACATGGGCCAGATGCGCAAGCTCATCATGGCCGAGGGTGCCATCAACAGCCTCTATGTCGACGAAGTGGACGAGAACAAGCTCGTCGAAGCCGGCATCAACGCCATGCTCAAGGAACTCGACCCTCACTCCACCTACAACAACGCCGAGGAAGTGAAGAAGCTCAACGAACCTCTCCAGGGCAACTTCGAGGGCATCGGCGTGCAGTTCAACATTGCCGACGACACGCTGCTCGTCATCCAGACCATCTCCGGCGGTCCCTCGCAGCGCGTGGGCATACTGCCCGGCGACCGCATCATCTCCGTCAACGACACCGCCATCGCCGGCGTCAAGATGGCTCGCGAGGAGATGATGAAACGTCTGCGTGGTCCCAAGGGCACCGAAGCCCGTCTGGGCGTCGTCCGGCGTGGCGCAGGCGAGCCCATGACCTTCGTCGTCACACGCGACAAGATTCCCGTCAACACCCTCGAAGCCGCCTACATGATAGCCCCGAAAACGGGCTACATCCGTCTGGGTAGCTTCGGACAGACCTCGCACGACGAGGTCACCGAGGCCATGGACAAACTGATGAAACAAGGCATGAAAGACCTCATCCTCGACCTTCAGGACAACGGAGGCGGCTACCTGCAGGCAGCTGTTGACATCGCCAACGAATTTCTCGAGGCCGGACAGCTCATCGTCTATACCGAAGGCCGTCGCGTGCCCCGTCAGGACTTCGAAGCCGCTGGCGGCGGACGCTTCCGTAAGGGACGCCTCGTGGTACTCGTCAACGAATACTCTGCCTCAGCCTCAGAGATTGTCACCGGCGCCGTGCAGGACTGGGACCGAGGCTATGTCGTCGGCCGCCGCACCTTCGGCAAGGGCCTCGTGCAACGCCCCATCCCCTTCCCCGACGGCTCCATGATACGCCTCACCGTCGCCCACTACTACACCCCCAGCGGACGATGCGTGCAGAAGCCCTACGGCGACGGCACTGACTATCAGAAAGACCTCCTCAACCGTTTCAACAACGGTGAGTTCTCCCATGCCGACAGCATCCACCTCCCCGACTCGCTGAAGTATGCCACGAAGGTGATGGGGCGTACCGTCTATGGCGGCGGAGGCATCATGCCCGACCTCTTCGTACCCATCGACACCGTCAGCTACACCCGCTACCACCGCGAGCTCGTCGCCAAAGGCGTCATCAACCAGGCAAACCTCTATTTCATCGACAAATACCGCAAGCAGTGGGAACGCCAATACCCCACGTTTGCCAAATACGAGAAGCAGTTCGAGGTGACGGACGAGATGCTTGACGTCGTGTTGAAAAAGGCCGAAGAAGCCAAGGTCACGTTCGACGAAGCCGCCTGGCAGGCTTCGCTCCCCCTGCTGCGTACACAGCTCAAGGCCCTCATCGCCCGCGACCTCTGGGAGCAGAGCGACTACTTCCAGATCATCAACACCACCAGCGAAACCATCCGCGCCGCCCTCGACTATCTGAAAAAAAACTCACCAATCTCAAGAAAATGAAAGCATTAATCCTGAATTCGGGCATGGGGCAGCGGATGGGTGTGCTGACGAGCAACCATCCGAAGTGCATGACGGAAATCTCGCCCACCGAGACTATCCTGAGCCGGCAGCTGCGCCTCATCGCTGAGGCGGGGCTGACGGAGGTGGTCATGACGACGGGCTACTACGACGAGGTGCTCGTCCGCTATTGCCAGTCGCTCGGCCTCCCGCTGACATACCGGTTTGTCAAAAACCCGCTTTTCGACCAGACGAACTACATCTACTCCATCTATATGGCACGCCAGCTGCTGATGGACGACGACGTGCTGCTGATGCACGGCGACCTCGTGTTCGAAAACCGTGTGCTCGACGCCATCGTAAGCAGCAGGGAGAGCTGCATGGCGGTCAGCTCAACGGCGCCGCTGCCCGAGAAGGACTTCAAGGCGGTCGTCCACGACGGCCGCATCGACAAGGTTGGCATCGAGTTCTTCGACGATGCCGTGGCTGCCCAGCCGCTCTATAAAATAAATAAGGAAGACTGGGCCGTCTGGCAGGGTGAGATTGTCCGCTTCTGCGAGGAGAACAACCGCAAGTGCTATGCCGAGAACGCCTTCAACCGCGTCTCCGACCGCTGCCGCATCGTGCCTATGGATGTGAAAGACGCCCTTTGTGCCGAGATTGACACGCCCGACGACCTGGAAGCCGTTTCGAAGAAACTGCACGAAGTGGAGAACCGCGTGGTCTATATGTGCTTTTCGGCCGACCTGATACACAGCGGCCACATCGCCATCATCCGCAAAGCCCGCCGCCTGGGCCGTCTGGTGGTGGGTGTCCTCTCCGACGAGGCCGTGGCCAGCTACAAACGCTATCCGCTCATCCCCTACTCCGAGCGAGCCTCGCTGTTTGCCAACATCAGCGGCGTGGCCGAGGTGGTGGAGCAGCGTACGCTCTCCTATGCCGACAACCTGCGGCAGCTGCACCCCGCCTATGTCGTCCACGGCGACGACTGGGTGACGGGCTTCCAGCGCCCCATCCGCGACGAGGTCATCCGCGTGCTGGCCGAGTGGGGCGGGCAGCTGGTCGAGTTCC